>Ga0302165_10000266_pt1 | contig 20479 bp, 14 predicted proteins | sample I_Fen_E3_2_FD_193499 | JGI IMG/M metagenome (GOLD analysis project Ga0302165, IMG submission 193499) | Peat permafrost microbial communities from Stordalen Mire near Abisko, Sweden - I_Fen_E3_2 | ecosystem: Environmental > Terrestrial > Soil > Wetlands > Permafrost | place: Sweden: Abisko...
ATAAATACTTCTTATAAAACACCGACTTTGGAGGTGTTTTTGACCCTGAAAGGGCAAGTCATTTTGAGATGCTGAAAGAATTTCAAGCATCTCAAAATACAACTTGCCATTTGCTAAATGCAAATACAATTAGTCTTATTGACTGAATAGAAGATTATTGAATTGAGCTTACAAATGATAGCGCAAAATTAGTTTCTGTTTCTGAATTGTGCTATAGCTGTATATAGGACAAACGGTGACATACTGTGTCAGGCTAAGACAGTTAGAAAAACAGATTCGTTTAATGTTTTCATTTGCCGACGATACTGATTTTCAATACATATGTCAGCAATTCATATGGAGTGATGAATGAAAATTAAAAAGTTGAATGAGTGGGCGAATGAATGAAAAACTTAGTTTTAATAACTATTATCAGCAAGTCAACAGTTCAACACATCATCAATCAATATTTTCAACAAGTCAACAATAAATAGTGTCAGTCATTCAACAAAACGCAATAAAATATTATCAAAACAAATTATCAAACCTTGCTGACATAAAATAGAATCAACAACCAAACGTGTCAACACACTTTTTCTATTTATCTCAATTATACACAAAACCGTAAGCACCTCCTTTTTCTCGTACACGAAGTGTAGACATGTATTTATTGCACGAAGTGCTAAAAAAACCAGAACTTCTTTTAGTGGAGGAATTATTTTATTCAGGCGGTAGCAAATAATTTAAACGCTAAATGTAGTTTCCGCTGTCCCTATTCAAAAATAGTTTGCCTGTTTTTTCTTTGTTTCAAGAAATACGGTCTCTAAAAACAGGCATATTGTTTTGGGGCATTTATTTCAAGTTCAACATAAAACTTAAATTGGAACTATCTTTAAATGTTGGAAAGCAGGAAATAAGTTTTCCGTTATCCATATCCTAAAAAAGTAAGAATTAGTCCCGAAAACTTATTCTTACTTTTCAACATTATCAAACGCTATCACAACGCTTTTTTTTGAGTAGATACCGGGGCTCGAAGTGTCAGGCGAGAAAAAATGGGTTGTGTCCGATGTCCCCATTGGAAAACCTGTTGTGACTTTTATGCTTCCAGCAAAAAGTAAACACACATAAAAGTCATAAGTGGTTTTCGGGGCAATATTCCCTAATTACCGTAACAGTTGGAAAATATGATTTTATTTTTCCATTTATGGATGGATTGCAAAAAGTGTGACAGGAAAAAACAACAGAAGGGTGGATTGTGCGGAAGCCTGCAAAAAGACTGTGCAAGCCATGAGGTACGAATGGTGAGGATTTTTGCAGGCTGGGGACTTTGCCCGGCGGAGCTGCCCGTTATGAACTATCAGGTGAAACCTGACCGCTTTCTGCCGAACTCTTTTCCCTCTTGATTTTATTCCTATTTCTCAAATAAGATAGATTTTCACATTTTAATTTCAATAAATACCCCTTGGTTGCGGAGTTGCGGTTGCGGATGGCATCAAAACCTTTACTGTAAAGGATTGTAGCGATTTTGCCCCGCAACTAACTATGATTTGTAGAGAGATTATTTATTTAATATGACTTAAAAATACACCTCCTCTGGGGGGTGGTTGTTTAATCACTTGTTGCAATAGCTAACACCAATAACCCCGCTAAAATTCCTAGCCCTATTTTTGCTTCATTCGCTTTTTTCGCTTCTTATAATTTTGCGATTTCCAGATTTTGTTGTTGAATTTGATTTATCTTCAATTGTTGAATTCTTATCATTTTTTGTTCAGCTTTTCTCCAATAATCTAAAAGTATTCTTTTAGTTTTACTCAAAGCCAAATCTGGTTTTTCAGGATTATATGGAATGTAATCTTTTCCATAAATAAAACCTGATATCTTATCTTCCAAACCAATTTAAACAAGCTGAAGCATTGGTTTCTTTAAAGATTGGATATAACCAATTTCTTGATGAACAAAATGTGAATTAAAACCATTTTCAGTAAGTAAGAACAATGCGACATCACATACTTTTATCATATTTTCAATTTTATGAGTAATAGTGTTTTGCGTATCTATGTAATGTTCTGCAATCAATAGATCTATATTATGAGGTTCAAGATAGACTTTGATATTTTCAATTAACTCGGCATCTTTTATTGCATGACTAATAAATATTTTCATATATTATTTATTTAAATATTCAGTAAATAGACGTTTTGCATACTGATTCCCTAGATGATTTATGATTGGCTTATTACATAGTAATAATACACTAAAAAAGCATGTGCTGAAAGCACTAATATATAAAATAGGGCTTGAGTGCACCAAATAAAAATAAATTATATCAAATATCGATACAACCAAACCAATAATTGATCCACCAATTAAATTTCGAGCAAAACCATACTCTATATTATGCTGCAAAAGCAGTCTCCCTTTCTTTACTTTTTCGCGAATTAGGCCAACAACCTCAACAATCCTTTTTTTTGTTTCAATGAAATCATTTGTTTCATCTTCTTCAGTAGGCATATTATTATTGAAGTCAGTTTTAACCCTCTCTCTTATTTGCAACTTATATGTTTTCGAAAGTGTTGAGTCTGAAAATAACACAAATCGAGTTGTTGGCATTTCAAGTTCATCTTTAAATAGAATCCTCTCAAATAAAAATTTACCAAAGAATCTATTTGTTTGTGACAAGAAATATAACAATATCAAAGCAATCGTAAGATTTCCAATAATTTTCACTTTAAGTAAATCATCAAAAAAAACACTTAGCATTGAAATATCACAATTCATTGTGAAAATTAGAAATGGGACTAATACAATTATTGCAGGGAAAATCCTTGCTTGTATTTCATATTTATCGGGTATAATTTTTATTTCCATGGTTTAAATGCTTTTGAAAGTTAAATCATAATTTTTATCAGCAAAAATTGCCATAAGAACCGGATATCCTTGTTTAGCTAAATTTTCATAAAGATATTCATATAGTTGTTTATCGTATGAGCTTGGAGTTGGAGCGCACCCCTTAGGATGTGAATGCCATTCCCCTAGATATTGAATTTGGCTATCCGTAATCAGTCGATATCTTTCGAACTCAGTTATTACACCTTCAACACCACGTTCAAATGAAATGTGAGACTCTTTGCTATCAGAAGGTGCATTTATAGTATCAAAAACATATATGATTTTTCGCTCAATATCAAAACAGCCTAATAGAACTCCTCCAGTCTCTTTGTTGCCATCAGATTCAATTTTATAGGATCGAATACCTTGAATTCTGTTCAGAAGCTCATCGCACATATAAATTTTCCAATTATCTTTTTTTGTACAGTGCCATTTTGAAGGTTCTTTCGAAAAACAGGAAATGCTATCATCATCAGGGTTTGTTCTCCAAATTGAAATTGCAGCTTTGCCTGATCCAATGTTTTTTCGAATAGTTTTAGCGCATATTGCGGATAACCCTAATACATCAGCTTGATTTATTAAACTTGTTATTTCCCTACAACTATTTCGGTTGTATCTTACTTTCGATTTGTTTTCAAATTTCAAATGATCGTTCAAATCACTATTTTCATATATGAATCGATAGTATTCCATTTCCAGGAAATCAAGTCTATGTTCTCTTTTTTTATCCTCTGACAACACAACAAGATCTTGACCCTTAGGATTTAAGAACGCAGATATTCTTCTCGTTGCAATCGAATCTTGAAAATCTCTGGCTAATGTTCTTGCGACTGCAATTGAGGTTGATACATCAATAATGGCTGTTGATTTTTTTAATAATTCAAGAGTTGAGGTGTAATGTGCAATATCAATAAAGTTTGCGTTCAAGGGTGTGAAGACTTTATCGTCCAATAATATATTTAATTCTTCCGATAACTTTTCGGCTTTGTTGAACCCAACTGCATCTCTATTTAAAGCATGTCTCGCTAAGTTATGTGGAAGTAAGTTGTCATTATCAATTACTGTCCAATGACCAAAGCCAGTCCGAGCATAAAGGCTCAGAATCTGAGAACCCAATGCGCCGGCTCCAATTAATGTAAAATGCAATGAATTACATTCAACATTATTATACAAAGCAGCTTGAATAGATTCAAAATCATACATAATTGAATATGTTCCTATTTCAACATTCTTGACAATTTGCAAATCAAACTCTTTTTCAGAAGTGATTGCGTTTTCATCTATACTTGTACAAGTCAATATACTATTATTGAGACCTATTTCCTCAATGGTATTTTTTGATATAAAAAACATTCGTTCTGTGGACTCGGCTGTTTTATCTATATCAGTTCTTTTGATTGGAATTTCGCAATAGATAACTATTTTTTTATTTAGGAAGACATTTCTTAAATCAACATTGCTTTTTAATATGTTGAGAGCAGTTAAAATCTTGACAGACAACAAAGTTCCATTTATCAGAATAAATTCATCTAAATCACTAATCTTTTGGGGTCTCTTTCTGATAAATCCAGTCTTTTGAATATCCGATTTATATCCAATACAGAAATATTCACCATTCCCTCCTGAATTTTCTTCCAATCGAAAGAGATAAGGTTGTTTTATTGGTTTAATATCAAAATTATTAATATCAAAATTCTTTTTTACAGGATAAATAATAGAGCCATCTGGAACAAAAAAAGGTTCTAAAGGTTGATCATCTGTATGCAGAGTGTTTTTCGCTGTAAGTTTAAGCCAATTCCGAATTAACTCAATAAATTCAAATGGAATAAATGAATGCCTTACTTCGCAAAACAATTGCTCAGTAACGCAAAGACTAATAGGTCTTTCATCATCCTTGGTATTAGTATGAGGCAATCCAAATTCAAAATCCGGACGTAAAGCATAGATTTCAGGAAAATTATTATCTGTCGGATACACAATAATAGCTATATCTTCATTTTCAGAAACACCATTTTTAGAATGTTGAGGTATTTCAATATCAAGTGTCGCAAGAATTATTTCAGCATTATCGGCTCGCCTCCTAAATTCATGACTAAGTACATATTGGTGATTTGTTATTGCAAGGGCTATAGATTTAGCCCTTGCAATAACAAAATCTTTAGAATGAATACTTTCTCCTTGAATCAATGGATATTTATAAGATTCTAGCATATTCTACCCGCTCTAGGAGTTGGACTTGTCAGGATTGTCGAAGTTGCAACCTGAGCAGCTTTTAGGAAAGTAAACCCATTATCATCAATGATATAAACAATTGGTTCAGGTGCTTTCTTGTCGATATTGATGGCTGTATTTCTAAAATGAGATTTACCAACTTTTTTTTCGTATTCTTCTTTTGCCTGAAAACAAGGTGGATTTGCATCGTTATCTTGGATTTCAACTGAAGATGCAATAACATCAGCATTAGCATTTTTGTAATCCAACATATCCAAAGCATAATCTTTCGGTTCTTTATTATCTTTGTATGGAGTATCATTAAAGAATGTCCATGAGCAATGATGTGGAGTTAAAAATATATCCCATTCTAATTTATCTTCATTGTTATTCCCTACTGTTATTGTTCTTACTTTCTCCCACACATAGTGATCTGAATCACCTGAGAATAAAACTTTACTTCTAGCTTCCCCATTTTTTTCTGTTCTAAACTGAGCTTGAAAAATAATGCTAGTAGTATTATGATCCTTTTCAGCTTTGCCAACAACCAAATGTTCTTTAAAAGGTGCATGAATGAAAAAGGACAAATAATCACTAGTTACTCCATTAAATTGATTTACAGTTTCGCCAGGTACATAATGTAAGCCATCAACAGTCGTATCATTTTCATTATATCCAATAAATCTTAACCGATTGCCTGATTTATGCGCATCTTGATGATTTTCTTCGAAAAGTTTTTTTCTTCTCTTCACCTCTTTTCTAACAGCATCAGCATCAGAACACAAATCATTAAGGAAAATTTGTTGAGTAACCCAGATTTCACCAATTATGATTTCTTCATTTTTTCTGTTTCTATCATTATAATCTTCAGGTTTTCCTGAATAGAAATTCTTTTCAAATCCCTGACAGTGGTCATTGTGAGGATGTGAAAGTACAAATACGTCAACAAAATGATTTTTGTTTGTGTCTTTTTCTAACTCTTTCAATAAATCTTTTTTTACATCAAAGATTTTTATGCCATTTGTGTCAGTTTCTCCTTCTCTAATCTGACAATCAATAATAATTGTAGTATTGTCAGATAATTTTATTAAAGTGTTGTCGGCATTACCGACAGGGTAAAATTTTATTTTATGTTCTGTTTTCATGAACTAGTATTTAATGTTTTTATTCGGATAATTTGAAGGGTTTTGGTGAGATCCCTTCAAACTCGATTTCTACTTATTTTTTCTTCCCATCCGATGTGTTCGGAGTGGAACGATAATGAGTAGGTACTTTTGTGCCATCATCTTTTGTGTAAGGATGAACATACACCTTCTTTTTACCAGCGTCAGTTTGAGCCATGTTTATAGGTTTTATACATTCGGATTGTCCAGACGAATGTGCTCTGACTGACGAAGCACTAGGATATAGCTTTGGCTGTACAATTTTGGTACAGAATTTTTTATACGATAATGCTAACTACTTTCCGGCGAGTACAGCTGCCGGGTGAGGGGTGACGAGAGGTTATTGTGTAATAAAATAAATAGTACTACTTTTGCAACCCGAAAACAGTATCAACAGAGTCTAGAATGTTGATTGTCCAATCTCACCAGATGGACTTATAACGAGGAAGTGTTGGCGCACTTCCTCGTTTTTATTTTACAACTTTTATGCCATTAGCATTTTTATTATATTTTATTTACTAAACATTCTTTTTGCGTACGAGCAGACTAAATTATTGTCATGTTGTCATAAAAAATGATATATTATGACTTTAGTTGTTTTTTTATCTGCCAAAATTTCACTTTGTTGTAATGATTCCAAAATTGCTTAATTGCCAGTTAGATATCAAATCATATTACAAAGAAAAGCCATAAGTATGCATTCTATCTGCACACTTATGGCTTTAATCGTTTTTTCATAAATGAAAGTATTATGCTACTGCGTTTTCATTCACTTTTTCTATCAGTTGAACGATTTTTACTTGTGTTTCATCGTCAAATAGGCCGGCAATGCCACTGGAATTAATATCCGTAAACGGAGGTTCAAAGAGCAATGCAGGTTCAATAGAACCATTCACTGTAAAGAAATTGATAATGGTATCGATAAAGCGTATTTGTTGCGAATTGAGCGTTTTGTTTATCAGCACTTCACCAAAAGCCAGTTTGGCGGCATTGGCATCCAGTCCCATGATGTTACGTATAAACTTGCCCAGCGGTTGTTCGCCAAAGGCTTTTACAAATTCAGCTTTTGTACCCAGACTTCCCTGCTCGAAAAGCATTTTTTCAAGCTCTTCCAACTCGCTGTGGGTAATCTGTAGATTGTTCCTGAGTTTATAAATCGTGATATGGGTACTGTGTTCTTTTAAGTATTGTTCCACTTTGCGTTTGTAAACAGCCAAGTCATTTACACTGTAAACTAATGGAAATTCATGCAAAGTTGCGTCAATCTCATCTTCAAAATCCGTAAAGTAAATAGCTTTATTTTCGGCATCAAGAAATTTCAATAAATTACGTAGATCCACACGAACACGTTCAATAGCCAGAATGCTGCCAGCTTGCCAGAAGAGTTTTTCCTGCACTTTGTTTATGGTATCCAAGTGTTGCGCCACAGCTGGAATAGAGGCTTTCTTGCTGAGCTTTTGAGCAGTAGTAACCACTTTTTGTATCAGACCAATTTGTTTCTTTTCTCCTTTCAACACACTTAATTGCAAGTCCAGCATGAGGGCATCGAACCGTTTAGCCATTTCGTCGGATTCTGTTTCAACTACTATAGGAGCTATGTGGTCGAACAGTTCCTTTATATCCAAATCCGATAGGGCATTCCAACTGTTGGCGTCGCGGTATTTCTCTACCACTTCCCAGTGCTGGCGGACAATGAAGCTCTCGCCGTTCAGTTCCTGTGTTTGTATAATTAGCTCAGCAATCAACGATTGGCCATAGTCTTTTAGTTCTGATTCTTCCTGCGCCAATAGCACAAAAGCCAAACGCAACCGTAGTTCAAACAGTCGCTGACTTATGGATTTTGAGTTGCCCAATTCTATGCCCTTTGGGTTGATATTGAAAAACTCAAAGTTCTCGCAAAAGTCGAATATCAGGAATTCTTCCTTATTTGCTCCCGGACCAAATAAGTCCACACACAGACGTGTACCACGACCTATCATTTGCCAGAACTTGGTACTGCTGCGCACCGGTTTAAAGAATACCAGGTTACACACTTCAGGCACATCAATACCCGTATCGAGCATATCTACCGATACTGCAATCTGTGGCATCTTGGTTTTATCTTTGAACTTATTCAGCAGGTCGTATTTATATTCTTCCTTGTAGTCGATTACTTTCAGAAAATCACCTTTGTAATGAGGATATTGCAGGTTGAAACGGTCTTCAATAAATTTTGCATGTTGATGCGAGCGGGCAAATATCATTGTTTTCGCGAGCTTATCGCCCCCTTCTACTTTGATACCGTTTAGCATCAAATGACCGATGACCTTATCTACCGTATCGGTGTTGAAAAGCCAATTGTTGAGTGCTGTTGCATCTATTTCGTCAGGATATTCACCCGTGACAGGGTCGGTAAATTGTTCTTCATAAGCCTGTTTTTCTTCATCGGTGAGTTCAATGTATTTTATTCCCTGTCGTTGAAATTTCAGTGGAACTGAAATGGCTTTAGGTGGAACTAAAAAGTTATCATTTACCGCTTGCTCCAGCTCGTAAGCATAAGTTGGGTTGTGAGGTTCCATATCGAACAAAGCATAGGTATCGCGGTCGGCTTCGGAGCGTGGTGTAGCAGTGAGTCCGATACGCACACCATCAAAATATCTAAAAATATGCCGGTAGCGGTTATACACACTACGGTGAATCTCATCGAAAATAATCAGGTCGAAATGCCCCACGCCATAGTAGCGGTTATTGGCATCCACTTCACCATCTATCATATTGATAATGGTTTGATAGGTCGAAAATACAATTCTGCTGCTCTCGTCTTCTTTTTCTTTGGTCAAATCAACAGCGGGAAGATTCGGTAAATAATCATTCAGGTTTACTTTAGCCTGATGAATCAGAGCGTTACGGTCGGCCAGAAACAAAATGCGTTTTGCCCAGTTGGCTTTACTAAGCAAATCGACAATTGAAGCCGCTACACGTGTTTTACCTGTTCCTGTAGCCATTACCAGCAACGCATTGCGATGATTGGTTTCTAATGCCTCGGTCACTTTACGGATAGCCTCGTGTTGGTAATACCGGTCAGTAATGCTATCGTTAATGGTCTGTTTACTCAGGTCTATTTTAAAAGTGCGACGCTGAACCAGCAATTGTAATTCGTCTTTGGTATAAAACCCGAATACTGTACGGGGTGGATAATTCAAATCATCCCACATCCAGGTATTGAATCCGTTGGAATAATAAATAACCGGACGTTGTCCGTATTCTTTTTGCAGACCATCTGCATAGAGTTTTGCTTGATGTTGACCAACACGTGGGTCGCGGCGGGTACGTTTGGCTTCCACTATGGCTAGTGGATTCCCATCGTCGCCCCACAATACATAATCCACAAAACCATCGGTAAGCGTTCCGTCGGCTTTGGGCATGCAATTTTTAAGCGGGAACTCAAGTACATTCATGCTATTAGGGTCCCAACCCACCTCACGCAGCAAGGTATCTATGTAGATTTTGCGTGTCAGGTCTTCGTTTGGGTCTATCGGAGGCGGAATAAACGCAATATTTTGTTCCTTGATAGCTTTGATGGCAGCCAGTTCTTCTTCCAGCTTTTGGAGTTTATCCTGTTGAGCATGAAACTCTTTTTCGAGTTTCTGTAGTTCTTCTTTACTCTTATCTTTTCCAGGTTCTTTTTCTATCAGGTTGATATCAAAAGCAGGAATTTCCAACTTTTCTTCGCCGTAAACCTGTACCAACCAAACAACAAAGCCATACAACAGTTTCAAACTGTGTAAGGCTTCTAACGGTTTCATGGTGGCAGAGGTATGCACCGCAGCATTTCCCTGCTTGCGTATCAGGTTTATTTGATTAAACTGAACGGGAGCAACAATTTTTTGAAATCCCTGATCGTGAATCAGCGAGCTAAGCGTAGTATCATAAGGCAACACCAAATCCGGGTCGTGCTCGTACATCCACCGCACCCATTCTTCCAGATTTTTGCGGCACAACATGGCACAGTATAGCGGTGCGCCATATACATGCTTCTCTGCTTCACGTGGTGCTTCCGCCAACTGTTTCCATTGGGCAGGGATAAAATTGAAGTTGCTCATAGCCTTATTGTGATTTTATTTTCCTTTACTTATCAAAGAGAGTATCTTTTTTCCAGACTCACTGGTTTGATATGTCTGATTGGGATTTGTTATTTCGTCGGGGAATTCCTTTTCTATCCATCCTATTTTAATCAAAGGGTCAAGATATTTTAATCGGTTTTTTGTTTGGTTGCTTAATTCCATTTTCTCAAATAGTTGTTCTCTTTTCAAGCTTGTAGAAAGTAGCTCAAGCATCTCCTTTACTCTATCGTGGATTTCTCTATTAATAATTTCTACAACTTGGTTACCAGCTCCGTTACCAGCTCCGTTACTAGCTCCGTTACTAAAAGCAATAATTTCTTCTATGTTATTGAATGACAAAATACTAGCTCCGTTACTTTCTTGGTTACTAACTGCTGTATGCACAGGTAGAGTAACTAAAAAATAAGTAGCTTCAGCATCTGTTTCAAACACCGGTATCGGAGAACCATTATCTGCCATTGCTTTATAAATACTTGGCAAGCCCGTACCTCTTCCTTCTGTCAGTCGAAGTTCTTTCAGAAAATCACCGATACGGCGATTGCGATATTCGCGGGCAATAATTCTCTTTTGTGTTTTTAAAATGGAGGCATTTACCGGAGGAACCGGTCCAGGGAAACTCAACATTTCAATTTTGTCCGGCCAAACCTGAACTTCAATAGGTGAACCTAGTTCGTAGCTTTTGTGATATACCGCATTAGACAACGCTTCTTCCACAGCAGCATAGGGAAAATTATAAAAGCGATCTGCTTCCGCTTTATTGTCGTGCTTTATAACTTGCTCTCCAATAATTTGAGTTTTAATAAAAGACAATGCATCTCTTAGTTGCAAGTGCAAAGGTCCTTTAAAATAATGTTCGGAAAAATTTGAGCCCGAACCATCTCTGTGCCATACCAATTCTATTTGACAACGATTAAAAAACTTTTCCGGCTGCTTAGAGAAAAATAGTAAGCCCACATTTACCGGTCTGACATTCTCGTTTAAACCTTTCGCAATTTGCATTGTTCGACATAAATCTTCGAAAGGCAGCGATTTACTCTCTTCAAACAAATCACTTTTTACTTCCTGCAAGTAAGCCTGAATAATTCCTAAATCCAATTCTTGAATGCCGGCTTGTTGATTTACTCTGTCATCAAAAGGAATACGGGCAGTAAGCTCTTGAAGCTGTCGTAAGGTTTCGCCTCTGGCAACGACACTGTTGGATCCAATACGAACATAGGGTTCTCTGGTTGCACCAGCTCCCATACTAGTGGGTGCAGTGTACATTCGGTTATCACCTGCAGGACACCATAATACTAAAATTTGCTTTCCCTGTAACATATAGGGTTGCATAACCGGAAAATAATTTGGCTGAATTTTATGGCCCAGCTCCAATACTTTTTTCTGAATGGTATCTGTTTGTTCGGCTTCGAGACCAGCAGGTGGCAATATTGGTTTACCTGCATTTTCAGCAATGCCTACAACAATGTAACCTCCACCCCAATTGTGCAGATCATTGGCAAAAGCACAAACGGAATGAATAATATCTTCCGGATTCCAACCTTGCTTAAACTCCAACCGTTCCCATTCAACAGTATTACCGTGAACCAACTCTTCAATATTGACAGGTAGTGCCATAATTTAATCCTTTTACTAAATTTCTATTCTAACTTTTATTTCTGTTTTTGTTAGTATCTTTACTCATAACAAAAAAGACCATACGAAACTTTCTTATACATCCCATCTTTCAAATATCCTGAGTTCTCAATCAAAATACTGGTTTTGATATTATGGCTGTTTGAATTCTGTTTATTGGCAATTCTTTGAAATTGTGTATTTGTATGACTGTAAATCAGTAAGGTTTCTAAATCCTTTTCCTGAACTTTGTTTTTCGGGTTGACAAAATCTGTTATTTCGCCTGCACAAACATGTAAACGATACTTTTGATTCTCATCTTTGATTTTCAGTTGCTTTTCTGCATGATCTTTATCTTTCAATCGTTTTTTTATATTTCTACCTGAATAGCCAATATAAATCAATTCACATTTATCCCCATCTTTGGATTTCCTAATGGCTACAAATTTATAAAAATATATCTTCTCATGATTATACTTCTCTGAATCAGAAAATTCTGCCCAATTGTCTTTCAACAGCACAGGATTATGCCATTTTATTTTAGCGATAGCAAAATCTCTGTCAACATACAAAGGTTGATATTTCATGGCATATACATTTTTATTTTACCAACTCGCCTTTAAAGGCTTGTTGAAGAAGAGAGTTAAATAAATTAAGATTTACTTTATTTGTTTCAATACTATGACTTCTTAATTTTTCGATACTGTCTATTCTTATTTTAAACTTTTCTAACAAAGTGTAATCAGGAGCGATACATTCTATATTTGAAACTTGTTCTGAATTTAGATGAGGTTGCCCAGCACGTCTTGATAATTTATCGATTATAGCTTTACCCCAAGCTGAATTTAAGAAATAGTTGTAAAAACGAGATTTTACCTTATCCATTTCAACTATTAAATCATATCCAGCTAAACAATTTGCATACTCTTCTGATATATAAGCACAATCACCCGTATTCGCCCCACTCCTTACAATGATTAAATCACCTTCATTCACAAAACATTTGGAAATTTTTTGACCTTCAATTTCGGATAAAAATACCATACCTTTTTTCTCTATTCTACCTGCTTTGACATTTGTTGCTCTAAGAAATGGTATTCCTTTTTCAGAGTATTTTGGTGGTGTGCTTGTTCCATATCTAATCGAAGTAAATTCGTTAACTAGTTTCTTCACTTCCCACCCCTTTTCATTTTTCACTGGATCACCAAACATATCAATAAAAATAGCCTGCGCCAGTTCATCGTATTTACGGAGTAGCTCCTGATCTTTACGGCGCAAGGCATCAGCTGTATCCAGAATTTCGGCAATGCGTTTTTGGAGCGGTAGCGGGGGAAGAGGCACTTGAATCTCTTTTAGAAATTTAAAATGTCTACTATAACCAACATTAGGAAGAACAATTGTGCTTAAATAGAAATATAAAAACTTAGTATCTAATTCTTCAATAGGTTCTAGCACTTTTACTCCATCAGCACCTAAGCAAAAATCATAGTCAATAAGTTTAAGACATTTTGTATGATCACCAAATACAACAACATCTTTCTTTCTACTTACAATATTTTCTTGATTGGTGTAGCCTCCAATTTCTTTCTCTCCTTGATCAATAATTGGGTATTTACCTGACGATAAATACCCACTACTTAGAAATTTTGCATTCCCGCCAGTAATATCTTTTACAACGGTTGTAAATTTTGAATATTCCCAACTCATGCCAGCATCCTCTTTAATTGTTTCAACAATTCCGAACGTTGACTATCCAAAGCCTCAATTTCGGTAATAATGGTGGCAGGAGCAGCATACGATTTTTCTTCGTACACCACTTCCTTGTAGCGGTTAATGCTCAGGTCGTATTTACTATCGCGTATTTCGGCTACAGGTACCGAAAAACTTTTATCGGTACGTGCCCCGGTTTCTGAGCTGCGTTTTTGGTAACTGGTAACAATTTCAGGTATATCGTTCGCTTCAATTGGGTTGCGTTTATCGTCCAAACTATAGCCGTCGGCTGTCATATCGTAAAACCAGACTTTATCAGTTCCACCGTCGTTTGTTTTGGTAAAAACCAGCACTGCCGTACTTACTCCGGCATAAGGTTTAAATACTCCGCTGGGCATGGAGATAACGGCTTCCAGCGTGTGTCGGTCGATAATTTCTTTGCGTATCTGCATGTGGGCTTTGCTGCTCCCAAAGAGTACGCCATCGGGTACAATCACCGCAGCACGTCCACCGAGTTTGAGTCCTTTCAGAATCAAAGCCAGAAAGAGCAGTTCAGTTTTCTTGCTGTCTACTACGCTCAGAATTTTTCCATCTACCGCTTCGCGGTCGAGACTGCCTTTAAAAGGTGGATTGGCCAGCACAATGCTGGCTTTTTCGGTAAAGCCGGTATTGGCTTCGCTCAGCGAATCCACATCCAATAATACCGGATTTTCTATGCCGTGCAGCATCAGGTTCATACCACCAATGCGTATCATTGTAGGGTCGAACTCCATGCCCATAAACATCTTGTTTTGGAAGTGGTTTTTTGCTTCTTCCTTGTACAATTCAGTTTCGTAATGTTCACGGATATATTCACCGGCACCGGTGAGGAAACCAGCCGTACCACAACTTGGGTCACAAATCACATCTTCCAGTGTAGGCTGTATCATATCCACCATCATGCGTATAATGTGGCGTGGGGTGCGGAATTGTCCGTTTTGTCCAGCGGTGGCTATCTTGCTCAACAGGTATTCGTACACATCGCCCTTGGTGTCGCGGTCGTTCATGTCGATATTCGAGAGCATTTCCACCACCTGCGCCAACAGGCGCGGCGTAGGAATCATAAAGGTAGCGCCTTTCATAAACTTACTGAAAGCGGCGCTGCGGTTGCCCACATTGCGCAGGAAATCGAATACGCCATCCTGTTTGGTAAACATCTTGTGCATTACCTCCGGGTCCATATTTTTAAATCTGCTCCAGCGTAATTCGTATTCCGATTCGTTGTACAGCGGTTCTTCAATTGGTTTTTTTAGCAAATTGGCTTTCTGTTCTTTCTGCGTTTGCAGCTCATCCAATCGGCGAATAAACAGCAAATAGGTCATCTGCTCAATTACCGTCAGCGGATTCGACAGTCCTCCTGTCCAAAACGCTTCCCACACTTTATCTATCTGCGATTTTAATTCTCCTGTGATCATGATTTTTAATTATATTGTTTTTATCCAAATAAGGATATTCATTAAATTCATTATTGTGCTGCTTACTAAATAGGGGGCTTGTCCACTTGAAACGGCAGTATCAATGGATGCCCTGTGAGAGCCTTCCTGACATATATCTACAACATTTTGTACGCTTCTTCGAATGTAAATTGGTAAAGAAGTATTGTTATAGATTCTTCTGCTTTGGTCGTTCATCTCTGTAACACCTAATGGAATAAGTCTTTTTCTTTTACAATATGCAAATACATCTTCCATAACTTTTCTTATGGGATTAAAATAATCCGGATTTGCAAAATCTTGATTTTCATATCCCTTCAGTATCTTCATTAATCGAACTTCATTGTGTTTACCAATAAATCCAACAGAACAGGCACCAAATACATTAGAATACTTATTTCTAAGTAGAGTCTCTTCTTTTTCATCAGCAGCTTTACATATATCTGAAAATAATCTGTCAATATCCTCAGATTTATGTTTACTGTAAAACTCACCATAAGTCTCTTTGAAAATACTACTTCCTGTTAAATCTGTTTGACCTGAAAGAATAAACCGTGACAATAAAATACCTTTGCCTTCGAGCTGATCTAATTTACTCCAAACTTCACTTAACCCTTTCAAATCCTCTGTTCCGGAAACAGCATTTTTTTTATTATGGAAACGAGCATCTAAAAGAATCGCATCATAGTGAACTTCTTTTCTTACAAATTTATCAAGCTCTTCAATACCTTCTTCACCAGATTCTAAACCATCTAATTTAATGGAATAGTCATCAAATGCTTTGTCTGCAATTTCTTGAAGTTCATCGCTATTACATTGGTCGTCTAACCATAAAACATTGTATTTACTCATTATTTTCTTCTTTTATGTCCAAAATAGGTAATTTAAACAGATATACAGTATTATATTCAGGAATAGGTTGGGCTAGAATATCAAAAAAACCGCCAAAGTAGTTGACAACTCGATTGATATCATACCCACCAATTCCAGCACCAGAAGTTTCTCCAGCTTTTTGATATTTTTGAATGAATTTATCTTTATTGAAATTCTCCGGAAAGTGCACACCATTGTTCGCCATCCAAATTTCAAGATAGTTATTTTCAGCAGAAAGTAGAACGTCAACTCTATTATTTATATCTGCAGTTTTAAATGCATGAATGTGTGCATTCGATAATACGTCATTAAGCAACACTGTTACCAATTCTTTGTTTGCTAGTACTTCTAATTGTTCGTAGTCTTTATTTTCATCAAAATATTTAATAGTAAATTTGTCTGACGAATATGAATTGCAGAATTCCCTTATCAACTGCCCTAGCTTTATACCCGTGAGTTCATAATCTTCAACAACCAATCCCTTTTCTCCCTTTTCCAATAAAGTCTGAATCAACTTTATCCCGTTAAATGCCACATCGAACTTATCCTGCAAAGTAGATTGTCGTCGCTGGCTTACAACATCCGATAGGTTGATTTTCTCACCCTGATTATTTTTCAAATAATTATAGATATATTCTAATGCCGTATTGATACCCGGTATAGGCTTTCCCATTGCATGTTTTAAGGAAGCAAACTCTTCGTAGGTTTGTTGCTCAAACTTCTCTCTTAACTGTTTTAATTCTTTTTCCTTTTTAAGAATCAACTGTTTGCGCGATTCATCGACAATTTCTTCTTGCTTCTTTAACGAAGGGATTCGTATTTTACAACTTAGAAAGTTTTTGGTTGATACTGATGCAATTGCACTACCTGAAGCATACGAATTTAATTGTTCCTGAAAATAGTCTTCATATAGCTCATGAATAAGGTAAGGCATTATAACTGACTTATCTTTAATATCAAAAGCCTCAATATTCAAACTCAGATATATAGGCGGATCTGTTGATTTAATAAAATGTGTTGGTTTTAGGTTTAATGAAACTTTTGAAATCAAAAGGGCACTTTTGTTTAATTGTACAGCATGCTTTTTCAAAGTTGAATCATTTATATCTGCGTATGTACGCTCATAATCAAATACATCATTAGCTAAATCACTAATTTGAATATATTTTCCGAGCAATTCATTGTGATTGGTACTTCTTCTGATGACAGCTAAAAATGATCTCAATTCTCTAACTTCATATCCTTTAGTTGCTGTTATTTCCTTTTTGAAGTATACATTAGGGTTAAGATTAAAGTCATTATCCTTAATCTCGTGAATCAAGGCAACTTTAGTAATATCAGAATCAATACCGGTGGCAATTTGTGATAATAAAGTCTGAAAATCAAATTGTTTGTTATTAGTCTGCAATGTAAAGCAATCTTCTGCATTTATAAACTTTACAATGTTAGATACTGCTTTGTTCTTGTTTATTACAAGAATTGCAGTAGCAATATTAGTCGAATTAAATATACCTGTAGGAAGCGAAATAACCATTTCCAACACATCTCTTTTAATCAGGTTTTTTCGAACTTCCAGAGCACTCTTTAATCCACTACTCAGAAATCCTCTTGGCACAACAACAATCATTTGACCTTTGCTAGTAAGCGAATTAAGTCCTTTTGTTATTACAAACTCTTCAACAGAACGAATTTGTCCCAATTCATAAGGAATGTCATACCGATTCAACCGCATACCAAATGGGGGAGTAGAAACAATTAAATCAAAATTTGATTCAACCGGCCATTCTTTTATAGAGTCAGCATTTTCATACTTTGCATTAGACAATCTGGCATAAGCCATCAATCTTAAAAGACCAACAACCCAGGTTTTTTGATTTATTTCCTGACCAATATATGTCTGGTTGTCTCTAACATTTATTCCAAAAGAGGCAACACCAGCAAAAGGATTAAATACTTTTGCATCTGTTTTCAGTTCAACCAAACTATTTATGAAACGGGTAAGCTCTATCGGTTGACTGAACTCAGGAGTATACCTTCCCTGAGCTTGTGCAATGCGATAAATAACGTCGTCAAAAATCGCAGGAAAATGTTCTGCAAGTAACTCTTTTTCAATATTAAATAGATGAAAACAAAGATAGTCAAGTGACTGATTAATTACTTTTGATAGTGAGTCGTAAAGTACATTAATTACAGACAAATATGTTTCCTTAGAGTCTTCATTTAAATTAGATTCTAATATGGAGCTTTTTAACCTTGAGACATTAAATTCTCTATTTATAATTTCTGAACCAACTATACCATCTTTGTAAAGCGAAACAAATAATAATACTATTTGTGTGGATTCACCATTATTTAATGTTGAATTAGCCCTGTATATATCAAATATATTGAAAATCTTATATGACATTGCATCTACAGGGTTTGTATACTCTGAAGAAATAAAACCATTTGATTTTGAATACTGTGTGTTCGCCATAACTTAAATTAAAAATTGATTACGACACAAAGGTCATATATAATAATGCACTACATCTGCATAGTTTCAAATATAGTTATTTATAGTTTTTTGTGTTCTGGTTTTAATAGTATTTCTAAGTGTTTCCGGAGAAAGAACTTCTATACCCTCTCCAAACGAAAGTAAAAGTGACTCAAGCTCATAGTTGGGTATCAGTTCAAGTTCTATTAAAACATATGTATCTCCCTTTTCTTTCGTCTTTTGTGAACCATGCAAGGGTTTGGTTTGGATATAAGGGTATAAACTGTTGCTTACTTTTAATTGTATCTTTTCAAGTTTTGCTTCTTTATCCAGCGTTACACCGATCACATCTTCAAAGTATTCGCTAAAATCTATAGTTGTGTTAGGAGTATAAACTTTTTTGGTGTCTTCAATCCCTACAATACGGTCGAGTGCCAGATTGGCAATCTGGCCGAAATCCTCATTCAGACCGAATACAAACCAGCGGTTTTTATATTGTTTTAGGTAGTAAGGATGGAAACTAATGGATTGGTTATTATCACGCTTAAAACTTTTGTAGGAGACATTCAGGACTTTCTTATATAAAATAGCATTATAAAGAGGTGTGATAAACTCCAGCCCTTGTAAGAAATCATTATGTTCAAATTCAATAATCTGCTGACTGGTTTTCGAAAGGCCTAATCCCGAATCAAGTCGGGCAGTAATTTCATCTACCCATTCAAACTGTGGCATTCCTTTAAAACGCGATAGGGTCAATAAAGCTTCTTTGAGTTGGTTCTCTTCCGTTTCGTTTAAGGGTTGGTTGTTGATGGAGAAACTCATATCTTCGTAGCGAAAATATACTTTATGACCATCGCGAATGTGTTCAAGCGGTATATTCCAACCTTGCTCACTCTCCATGAACTTAATATCATCTAACACTTGTCGACGTTTTACCCCATCTTCAATTCCCGAGTATTCGTAAATGGCATCATTGCACGCATCTATCAGATCTTCTATATAGTAAGTCCTTCCCGGGTTTCGGAAGCACTTGTCCAATGTTTGATAACGTATAGTTGCGTGTTTGTTTGTGCCCATATGCAAATGCTAAATGTATTGTCCATTAATTTACAAAAATACACATTCTATTTCACAACTCCCTGTTTTTTGCACAATAAAAATATTCTATTATACCTCGTCAAGATTCAATTTATTTAAAAACAAATAATGTGTTTTTTCTTCAATCTAGATTGAAAAAAAACTTATATCCCAGCCTACAATAATTGCAACATATTTCTCTTGGTGGTTGATAATAAACCAACAAATCCTTTGATAATAAGAAGAAATTGTGTACTTTTGAATAGGAAATAATTGCAGGACAAGGCGAAGTCAAAAGCAACCACAATGAAGTCTGAATATTTGGGACTAAATCATAACAAATTATTTACAAGACATATAACACGTTGATAAACAGGGATACTATACAGGAAAGTTCATTTCCCGTCCGTACCGCAAAGCACCCTATTAATCTGTAGATTAATAGGGTGCTTTCGTTTTCTGTCGTGCGACATTAAGAACACAATCAAAGAATGCGATTTTATTCTCAAAAAGTAAAAGAAAGAATGCCTGATTTAGTTTCCTATTCAAACATTCTTTCTCACCTTAAATACGAAAAGTAGTTGTTAACTAAAATGAAAAACTTAATTTTTCGTGACCTATACAATACTTTGATATACGTGGTTCAAATAAAAATCAGTGTTCAATACAACCCTAAAATGGGTGTAGTATTTGTGAAAAACATTAAGCAACTTCCCTATTCATAATAATGTGAGAGGAGTAATCGGTGAGTGTAAAAATATGAAATATTTCATCCCTTGCAAAACTCTATTGTTTCACCAACATTAAAAGATGCAGTATAAGTGTGTGTTTTTATTTCAATATCGTTTCATTTTGTATCATCGGGTAATAATGAAATGATTCATTAATAGAAAGAAACTATTATCTTTTTTTTAT
>Ga0302165_10000268_pt1 | contig 20395 bp, 16 predicted proteins | sample I_Fen_E3_2_FD_193499 | JGI IMG/M metagenome (GOLD analysis project Ga0302165, IMG submission 193499) | Peat permafrost microbial communities from Stordalen Mire near Abisko, Sweden - I_Fen_E3_2 | ecosystem: Environmental > Terrestrial > Soil > Wetlands > Permafrost | place: Sweden: Abisko...
CTTTTCGTCAGTAATTTGCTTCGACAATAGATTTTTGATGCGCATTTCAATTTCCATTATGCGGTAAGGCTTACGCACATAATCGGTATTGGCAATGCTAAAGCCGGTTTTTAAATCCTCGCTTTCATCGCGCGAGGTAGTGAAAATGATAGGAGTTTGATGTTTCTTTCTAATTAGTTTACCTATATCGAAACCATCCAATTTCGTGTTGAGGTTTACGTCCAGAAGAACTAATTCTGGTTGAAAATCAGCTAACTCTTTGATTATAGTGTCACCATTGAAAATATGACGCACCTTATAATCCATCATTTCCAACGCTCCCATAAGCGTTGTTCCAAGATTAACATCATCCTCGATCAGTAGTATTTTTGTCATATTACTTACTTCGTGTTATTTGTTCACTTCGTTCACGTTATTTGCCCCTGCCTGCCGCAGGCAAGTTCGGCGTTATTATACTGTTACTGCTAACTGTCAACTATCAATTGTCAACTGTCAATTGACCAGCTTCACCACAAACTCGCTCCCCACGCCAACCTTACTTTGTACGCTTACTTCGCCTTTGTGTTTTTCCACTATCGTTTTTACATAGTTGAGTCCTATTCCGTAGCCATTTATTTTAGTGTTATCGGTATGGGCGCGACTGTATTTCTCAAATATTGAGGGTAGCTTTTCGGGCGAGATGCCAAAACCATTGTCCTTTATCCAAATCACTATCCGGTTAGCTTCTTTTTTGAGGGTGATGGTAATCAGCACTTCGTTGTCTGAGTATTTGATAGCATTATCTATCAGGTTGGCGAAACACTGACTGAGTAATCTTCTGTCAGCCGTTACCATTAGTTCATCAGCCTCGTACACGGTTTGTATTTTTACTCCTTTGTACGCATTGTTTACGAAGCGGCCTTTCAATTCCTCGAATAGCTGTCGTAAGTCTATCTGCTGTTTGTCGGGTACCAACAATCCCTCTTCCACTTTTGCAAGTGCCACTATCATATGTATCGTGTCGTTCAGTTCAGTAGTGGCGTTTATCGATTTACTTACCAACAATTCCCGTTTTGTTTTATCTTCTGCAAAGGTCGGCATTGTCATGCAATCCAGATTTACCATCAGACTGGCTACCGGGCGTTTAAGCTCGTGGGCAATTGTTCCCAGAAATTCGTTTTTAAATGCCACCAATTTTTTCTGACGCGCCAGGGTAATAAGCAAAAAACGAAATGCAAACATACAAATTACGGACAATGCTAATGAACTCGCCAGCATTAACGCCATTCGCGTGATAATCACTCCAAAGGGGTTGACCAATATCAGTTGTAAGGATTTCTTGTTTTCCAAATCTGTTTGTAAGAGTTTGGACGATAGCACTAAAAACGAACTAATAGATCCCCTTTTTGATTGTTGCAGCACTTGATTGTTAGTAGGATCAACCAAGTTGATAATATATGCCGAATGAATCTGTCTGGATGCCAGAATTGTTCCGGTGATGCTATCTAGTTTGTTTAAATTTAATGGAATTGATTTGCTTATAAAATTATTTATAGTTAAATCAAGTAGGGTAGTAAGATTGTCTTTATATTCTTTTGCAAGTTGAATACTTGTCGAAGCAGTATTCTCATTTGTGGATGGGGGTGGAGTTTTCAGGGTGTCTTCACCTACTGAGTGTTTGTAAGCTTCACCTCTTATACTTAAATCTTTCCTGAATGCTTCCTGCAGAATGGCATCCGACTCGCGTACCAAACCTGCCCGCGTGGTTTGGTAATAATCGTACACCAGATATGCTTGTGTTGCCATAATTAGCAACAAGCAAACACTTGCAATATATGAAATGTGTTTTGGCGACATTTTCTTCATTTATCAGTGAACATTTATCAGTAATCAGTCCCGATAGATCGGGATGTTCCGATTCTCGGAATGTCGAAATACTCCATCGCAAGCTCCATTATCAGTAAGCCTTAATGACTAACCTTTTATGATAGCCTCACAAGAATCTCACAAGGTTCTCACAAGAAAATTCATATTGTTATTCCGCTTCAAAAGTACTGAAATTTAATCAAAAAAATGCAGTTTTCTTTGTGTTTTTAACTGCCCGCTTTCTGAATTTAAATCTGTTCGCTTTGCATTAATGTTTATTATGAGAAATGTGAGAATCTTGTGAGGAAATTAGTAGAATCTTGTGAGGAGATGTTAATGAAAATAGCTATAATATTGCAGCATCAAATTAATCGCTAAAAATACAAGTATGAAAAAAGTAAAAAGAGATGCTGCAAGCTTTTCAAAATTAAGTGCAACACAAATGAAAAAAATTGATGGTGGATTTTGGGTTGATGTTAAGAACTCAGATGGAACAATAGGAAAGGTTTGGCTATAGGGGTAAAAATAGTTTTTTTGTTTGTGAACTAGAGAGAGTAATGTAACGTGAAAGAATAACCTTGGCTAGTCCGGTGAGTAGTGTTAAAAACTGCTTGCCGGATATTTTTGAAAATTAAGACCTAAAACGATAGAACCTGAAAACAGAGATTGATAACCGCATTTCTGCAAATTAAACCTAACAGTAATAAAATTTTCCAGCAGCTTTAGAGCTACTAATATCAGCTTTCTGCTACGCGAAATGTCTCACAGAAATTAGAGCTTTGCAGAATGCTGCGGCAAACGTCTCAGAAAACTTTGAGCTTTGCAGAATGATTCCGGAGACGTCTCACAGAAATTAGAACTTTGCAGAATCGTTCCGGAGAGGTCTCACAAAACTTAGAGCTTTGCAGAATACTACGGGAAATATCTCATAAAAATTAGTGCTTTGCAGAATGCTGCGGCAAATATCTCATAAAAAAAAAGAAAGCAACTGCCAAGTGCGCTTACTATAAAATCAATTTATAACCTTTTTTTGTACACGATTATGAAGAAAAACTTTTGGAATCTAAACGTTGGCGTTATTGCCAATTTGGCTACACGAGTTATTGAAATCTCAGTGAAGCCGATGTATGTAACCCAAGTAGCGAGTTTACCATTTCTACAAAAACTGACGGAAGCAAACATTGCCTATCACGCAGTGATTGATAAACCAGGTTACAGCGGTAAAGGGAAACAAGTGTCGAAAGCCGATCTGTTGCGCGACAATCGCTTTCTGGGATTTAAAAATGCAATTTTGGGGTTGATTCAACTCGATGGAATTACGTATCATCAGGATGCGGTGGATTTGAAAGCTATCATCGACCTGCATGGAGCTGACTTGTATCGTTACTCATACGATGACGAATCTACTCATCTCAATCAACTGATACAGGATTTGAGAAAGCCGGAAAACATGACACGGTTAGAACATCTAAACCTTGTGGAAGCTTATTCACTTCTTGAAGCATCGCAGACCGACTTCATACAATTGGTAGGCGGACAGTCCGAAGCCGATTCGATACTCCGTGGCATGGAGTCAGCCTCCTCGCTCTACAAAAACATGGCTACATCCCTGCGTAACTATGTAAACTATGTGGACGCTATGTCCGAGATGGATAGTAACTGGACAGCTCTTTCGCTCGAACTAAACGAAGCCCTCAAAGCTGCCAACAACAAACCAACTCCTACAAAAACAGACGATACACCTACTGAAAAAAAGTAAATAAATCATGAAATCGAAACCCCTGCCGGCGAGTGGGGGTTTTGCGTTTTTTTTGTTGAAGATTAGGTTTAAAATTATGGGCAAAATATACAAAGGTGACGCTGAATACTGAATCAAGATCTTGCTAAAATATATGAACAAATAAGACTGTTATTTTCAGTAGAGTGGTGCGCAACATTTGAAGGAGTTAATAGTAAGACGTTTGTGGTAACAACGTGTAAAATACCATCGCGGAAACTGAAAGGCGTCATGAGTAGGTGAAAAATAAAATTTATAAAAATGAAAAAAGTTTCAAAAAAGGTAGAAATTACCAAATTAAATGAAGACAAATTTGTTTCGTTAAATGGCAAAATGCTAGAAAAAATTAAAGGTGGCAACATGAATTCTGGAAGCACTGATCATGCTTGTGGTGGTTGCTCTGGAAGTGCAGGATTGTTGATAACTACCAGATAATGGATTAATATCAATGTTTCCTCATTATAAATTTCAATTATCATTGATAATATGATTTTTTTTTGAGGAAACATTTTATTTCTCACTTAAAAAGCTCTTATAATTAATCGACATTTATTGCATGGGCACGTAATTAGTTAAAGTGAAACTTTACCATACAATGTATTAAAAATAACCTAATTGTTACAATAATGAATACGACATATAAACAGTTTAATATTGAAAATTTGACATACATATTTTGTATTGAAGATTTTGAGATTTTTAAAATACCTCATATAGAAAATGACGAAAATATAATAAAGGAAATAAAAATTAAAAAAGAAAAATCCAATTCAAACATAGATAAAAATAATAGGGAAAATCTCAAAGATGACTTTACAAAAAGTAAAATCATCCATACTGTTGGAATTGATATAGCAAATGGTTGTACTTTGGATTGTACATATTGTTATATTTCTGCTGCTAAAAAAACACGGAGAATACTTAGTAAAGAAATCTTTTTGGATATATTAAATTTCTTAAAGAGTGAAAAGGATCATCCAATTACTTTCTATTTTACAGGAGCTGGAGAACCAACTTTGAATTTCAACTTATTAAAACAGTTGCCAATTCTTTGCAAAGAAAATGGGTTTGATAAATGTGTCTATAATTTAACAACAAATGGAACGATATTGACGAATGAAATGATTGAATTCTTCAAATTGAATATGTTTACAATAAATATCAGTTTTGACGGTGATAAAAAGACTCATGATGCATCTCGCATATATCATAATGGAAAAGGTAGTTTTGAAGATATATATAACAATCTTACTTTGTTGAAAAAAAATGGTATCAAATTTTCATGTAAAACTACTATTCAACCCGATAATAAAAATCTTGTTGAAGTTTTTTCATTTTTTGAAGAAAACAAAATTAATTTCATTTTTAGTATTGCCACAAATTCATTCGATAATCATTTTTTACCTAACATAAATGATCTTAAAACTTTCGAAGAACAACTAAATAAAGTGGTTGAAAGTTACAAGAAATTGATAGAAAATAATCAAGAAATATTTGCCGAAAAGTTTATTAACGATTTGAAACGAATTCATTATGGTCAAGTTAGTAAAAATGGATGTATAGCCTCTCGAGAAAGTTTTTTTATGGATATTGAGGGAAGCATATTTCCCTGCTCTTATCATTCTAGTTCTATAGATTTATCTGTTGGAAATATCTACGCTGGAATTGATTATGAGAAAATAATCAAAAACAGTTGGTATGCTAAGCCAGTAGATAATTATTCAGCTTGTGAAAATTGCTGGATGAAATATTTATGTACCGGATCTTGTTTTGCAATTAAATGGTTAGAAAATAAAAATACTGACGTACCGTCTGATTACTTATGTAAAACTTACGATATTTATTGGACCGCAATAATTAAATTATATACACAAATATATCCTTACATAACTAGCGGGAATAACATAAACTTCATTGACCTGAATGATGAAAACCAATAAAATTGATTTTGAATTAGTTAAGCTGTTAGTTTTTGCTATATTGCTGTTATATATATGTGATTTATACTCTGAAACTTATATTCTAAAAGGAACTATAAGAAATGTAAATGGCGAACCGATTGAATTTGCTACTATACAGTTATTATTTGATTCGGTTTATCATCAACCATCATTAAGTGACTCTTTGGGAAATTATTATTTAAAAGCTACAAAAAGAGGAGATTGTAAGTTGTTGATAACTATTTTAGGGTATAAATCCGCTCAAAACAGATTCACTATTAAAAATGATACCACCGTTAATTTTGTTTTACGGCCTGATACAAATATTCTTAGTGAAGTATCAATAATTGGACATAGAGATTTAATTCAGGTCAAATCGGACAGATATGTAATAAATATTGCTGGAAACATTGAAACTAAAGGTAAAGAAACCTCTGATATTTTAAAACAGTTACCAACTGTAAACATCAGTAAAGAATCTCTGAATATCTTCGGGAAATCTTCTGTTATTGTATATATAAATGACCGGATTGTGCGATTAGAAGGACAGTCTTTATTAAGTTACCTTAATTCGTTGCCACCTGATATAATAAATAGTGTAGAAATTATATCTACACCACCTGCCCAATATGATGCAGAAGGTAACGTTGGAATCATTAAAATAGTTACAAAAAAAAACATTCAACCAGGATGGAAGGAGATTATAAAGGTTAATTATGTCAAAAATAATTATTCGTCTTGTATTTCATCTATATACGCTAGTTATATTGGCAAAAAGATGTTTTTTGAGGGTACAATTAATGGTGGGCAGTATACATATCTAAATCAAAATGAATACTATAATTATTTTCCTGATCAAACAGTAACTACTTTTAATCCAAAAAAATGGAGTACTCTAGGTTCACGTTTATTGGCAACGCTTGGATATAACTTTAACGAAAATTCAAATATTAATGTTAGTTTTCAAGCCCCGTTATACCACAGAGAAGAAATTTATGATTTAGGAAACCAGACTAATTTTATAGATCCAGTTAACAACCAGATAGATTCAATTTTGTACTCAAATGGTAAGACAGTTAAGAATAATTACACCTATAATTCAGAAGTCTTTTTTAAGCATCGGTTTTCAAATAAGAAATCATACTTTACAGCAAGTGCAGCTTATCTTGACAATAAAGCAATAAATTCTAGGTCATTTACCTCATTAATGCGAGTTAATAGTGTAGATAATACAAACGAAGATTATTATACTAACGGAAGTATGGATAATAAAATTTTCACTTCAAAGTTAGATTTTAGCTTTCCATTTTTTAGCTGTTCAGCTGATGCTGGATTTAAATTGTCATTTATAAAAACGTCTTCTGATAATAATTTTTTTTACGTTTTGAATGATGAAAAAATCATTGACACAACTTTGTCCAGTAATTTTATTTATAGAGAACAAGTTCAATCCTTGTATTATACTATAGAGAAAAACATCTCTAATTGGTCTTTTAAAGGGGGAGTCCGTTCTGAAATTACTGAAACTACTGATAATTCTATCATTTTAGAAAATAAACATCACAATAGTTATATGAATTTTTTTCCATCTATATACATTTCCCATCAATTTAAAAACAAAAATAATATATCACTGAGTTTTACAGATAGAATTGAAAGACCTCCCTTTCAATATCTGGATCCCTTCAAGTGGTATATAAGTAAATATGATTATGCTGTAGGTAATCCTTATTTAAAGCCCTCTTATATCAGGAATGTTGAGTTAAATTATTTATTTAAAAATAATTTTAGTACAAAATTATATTTCACAAATCAAGATAAGAAAATAGGGCAATACGTAATACTCGATTCTCTTAATATAAAAAGTCAGATACAAAAAACAGATAACTTCTTAAATGTAAATACATATGGATTAAATATTTACGAATTATTGAAATTGTATAAATGGCAAGAAACAGTTTTGCAGGGTGATTTTGCTTATTCTGAGTATCTATCAAATAAGAAAGAGTTTTCAAATGTATCTGGCTTAAGTAGTTCAATCATAATGAATAATACATTTTTTTTAAACAAAAAAATTCAGTTGGTTTGTAATGTGGAAGAAGATATTCCAGGCCTTTACAATTACAGGTCTACAAATAATTCTTTCGAATTAGATGTTGGACTTAACTATATACATAGTAAGAAAGGTTTTGAAGCTCGTCTTTTTGTTAGTGATATTTTCAAGACATCAAATCCAGCATACTTTTATATAAGTGATGGAATTAAGCAAACGTTCCATAATTATTATGATTCACGGGCACTTCTATTGACGTTAACATGGAGACTTGGTAATTGGTATAACAGAACTCCACAAAAAAATTCACTTTCTAATTTAGACGAAAATCAAAGATTATAATTTTTTAAGTAGATTTCTTTCATTGCGTACTCAAATCAAATGCAATTAGCTGCGATACCATTTCGAAACAATTGTTTTTTTATCTTCTATTTTTTTATAAATCATTAAATAATAATGCACATACAAAATGTTAAAACCATATAAAGAAGAAAAACCATTAGTCACAATTAATAAAATACGCTCTATATTGAATGAAATAGGCATATTTGTTTCAGAAGAATATTTACAGGATGGCGAATACTTTACTTGTCGAGTAGAAATTGCTAATGAAAACCTAAAAGACTTTAAAATGGGCACTAATGGCAAGGGTACAAGTATGGAATATGCTTATGCTAGTGCTTATGCTGAGTTTATGGAAAGACTTCAAAATAATATGTTAATCAACGATTCTTATTTTTTTTCAAAATATTATGATATAGATTGTGCATTTAATAAACAATTAAAAGTAGAAAATAGAGAGTTAGATTTCTTGTTTTGTCCTGATGAAAAAATAATTGAAATGGCAAATATAATTGATGAAAATTGCAAAATGTTAAGTAAATTATTTTCAATAGATGACAAGGATGAATTAAAAGATTTTATTGTTAATACATTTGAACACGATAAAGCAATTTGTACTCCCTTTTATAACCCAGTAAATAATAATATTGAATATTTACCTATAGGTCTTTTTTTTCAAAGTACAGGTTCAACTGGAATGTGTGCAGGAAACTCTCCAGAAGAAGCTTTGATTCAAGGTCTATCTGAAATAATAGAAAGATATGCTACTCTTGAAATATATATCAATAAAATTACACCTCCAACAATACCACATGATTATTTTAAAGGATATCAAATATATAATTCAATAAAAAAGCTTGAAGAAAAGGGACTTAAATTAATTATTAAAGATTTTTCATTAGGTAAAAGGTTGCCTGTTATAGGTATTATTGTAATTGATAAAGTTACGAGAAGATATAATGTTAAAATAGGCTCGGATCCATGGCCAATTACTGCATTAGAAAGATGTTTGACAGAATTGCATCAGAGTTTTAATGGAATTAGATTAATAAATAAATGTGATTATGGTGATTTTATAGACGAAAAATATAAAGAATTTGATAGAGTAGATGCTGAATATATCAATTTTACATATGTTATTAAAAATGCAACTGGACAATGGCCAGATTCTATATTTAGTGATGATTTTTCTTATGAATTTACAGGTTTAAACTTTAATTTAGGAAAAAGTAATAAATCTGATTTGAAATATTTGTTACAATTAGTAGATGAATTAGATACACAAATTTACATTAGAGATGTTTCATATTTAGGATTTAATTCTTATTACATTGTAGCTCCAGGACTAAGTCAATATAAAAGGAATAAATCCGACTATGTTATTTTTAATAAAATGGATTTTTTATTTCGCAACATTAATAATGCTTCATTATTAACAAAAAATGATTTAATTTCTCTAGTGTCAATATTAGAAGAAAAATATGTTTTAATTAAAGAAAAGTACATAAATTTCGAAGAAATATTTATTTATAATGTAGATGATGACGCTACTGACTTAACGATTGATCTGTTTTTATGTTTGGCAAACTACAAATTAGGCAATATTGATAATGCATATTTATATTTAAAAAATTATTTAAAAGATAAAGATGTTCAAGGTTACTTATATTTTTATGCTTGTAAAGATTATTTCGCCTTATTGAAAAATGGAAGAAACAAGAATGAAATTCAATCGTATATGGATAAAATATACGGTCTTGAATTGACAAACGAAGTATTAGAAGACATGCATGACCCTAATAACATTTTTAAAGCATACAATTTACAATTCTATTTTGATTGCAAGAACTGTGATATTAAAGATTTTAAATATTTTAAAGTTGCATCAATATTGAAAAGCATTGAAACTAAACATAAAGCAAAACCTATTGACCAAATGGATTTATCAAAAATAATATATCAAAATTGATGTTTACGCGAAATAAAATATCCAAAAAAAGGGTATCTCCCTCGCTGTCGCGGGTCTCTAGACCCGTGACAATATGTAATGATTATAAGCACCGGTTAGGAGACCTGCGCTAGCGAGAGCAGTTGAAATTTGTGCCAGCAAAGGATAGAGTAAATATAAAAACAATTTATTAAATAGAATATTATGAAAAGAAAATTATTACTTATTGGATTTTTAATCTCCGTTATTTTATCCTCATTTACAACTCCCGTTTCGGCTAGGGGCCATCGGAGTTATACGAGTCATAGTTCCTATTCGAGTCATCGAAGCTCGTACCATAGAGGATATTATGCCGGTGGTCACGGAAGTTCACATAAAGGCGGGCATTATAAAAACTCGTCTACCAATGATCATTACCGGAAAAGGAGATAGGGTATCATTTTTTATCCCAGTAGGCCGTACTCTATAGTTTGAACCGGATCTTGCGAGTTCTAATTCGCAATAATATATAAATGCCGCGAGTCGGAACTTGCGTGACCCCATGTTTTGGGAAATTTCGTGATAGAGTGATGTATACGATTGAAAGTTGAAAAACAGATTATCAACCACTATTCATTTATCAAAAATCAATTAAACCATGTTTTACCTTCGACTAAACAAAATCAGGATCTTCAACAACTATAGATTGTTGGGTTCGTCCGATCTTCAGTTAATGAGTTTTGTTACCATGGGTGAAGCCGACTTCCCTATGCTGAACGAATTTTACCGAACCAGTGATGCGGCCGTAAAAAAAGTACTGATTGCTCAGGCAGTGAACAAAGTGCTCAGTTCGCGTATCATGCCTCAAATTCAACGCATAAAGGACAATCAGGTGATATACTTTGGTGATACGGGCTACAATGTATTTGTAAATGATACTATTCCACAGGATTTAAACTGGATGTTGCTGGCCATAAAATCCAGTCAGCAGATGGTGGACAATGCCACACTTGCCGGCGAAATACTTACAGAGCAAAACCTGACATCGTTAGTCGGCACCATAGCTATGTTGTCGGGTATGGCCAGTCCGGTTACTGCAGCAGTTTCTACACTCACGCTGCTGGTTGCTCAGGCAGTACTTAAGGTTTGTACCAATGCCAAAGATCACCAACTGGGTTTACTATTGACCTCTTTTGTCCGTCAGGAGCATTACCCCAATGGAAAACGAGATGCGCAGGATGTACCCGATGCCACCGGGAATATGAAAGTGGATTACACGATATTTGGATTCTAATTCAATTGATAATTCACAATTGACAATGGAAAATGTAATTAAAGCAAAATCATAAATGTTTGCTATTCGCGTAGTGAGGGCATATCAGTTTTTGACTGGAGAGCAGAAAGAATTTGTATTGTCGAAAGAAATGTTACGCAGTGGAACCGCTGTTGGGGCATTAATCAGAGAATCGGAACATGCCGAATCAAGAGCTGATTTCATACATAAAATGAGTATCGCCCTAAAAGAAGCCAATGAAACTGAATATTGGCTTTTATTACTGCACGATACAGGCTATCTCGAAAAAAAAATATATGAATCCATTGTTTCTGATTGTCAGGAATTAATCAGAATGCTTATAAGCATAATCAAGACTTCTAAAAAAAATAAGCAATCTTAGTTGAGAGTTAATAGTGGTCAGTTGACATACGATGAACGTGTTCAAACCCTAACTGTCAATTATGAATTGTCAATTATCAATTCATTATAGGATGAAAGCGATCGGAAAATTCATACTGCTCGATTTGTCGGAGTTCGATTCCTGGCTTGAAGTGCAGATCATTAAACGGAAAATAATGCTGATACAGCAACATCATACTTATATTCCGGCTTACAAGCACTTCAACGGGACTAATCATTTCCAGCTTTGCCAAAGCATGGAACGCGCTCATAAGGAACGCGGTTTTGCTGAGATTGCACAAAACTTCACCACTTTCCCCGATGGGAAAATAATGGTTTGCCGGAGTATAAATACAATACCTGCCGGTATTAAAGGAGTAAATACAGCGGGTATCTGCATCGAAAGCCTGGGCAACTTTGATAAACAAAGGAACAGTATGAGTACCCAACAGCGGGAATGTATTGTGCATATTACCCAATCGCTGTTACATCGCTTCAAACTTGAAGCAAATGAAAATACAGTCGTTTATCATCATTGGTACGACCTGAATACCGGAAAACGAATCGCTAAAGAAGGCACCGGCACTACCAAAACCTGCCCGGGAACAAACTTCTTTGGCGGAAATACAGTGGAGGCTTTTAAAGCGGGGTTGCTGCCGTTGCTGAAGATGAGAAGTAAAGAAATACGACTATAAGGATTGAAATGGTGCGCAACATGGAATGAATTTATAGTCTGACGTTTGTGGTAATAACGTGCAAAATACCACCGCGGAAACTGAAAAGCGTTATGAGTAGGAAAAATATAAGATCAATTAAAATGAAGAAAATGAAAATGAGTCTTGTAAATGCAAGCAAACTGAGTAAAAAAGACCAAAGAAACATTATGGCTGGAAATATGGATGAGGTTGAAAAGTGTGATTCTACTATAGTTTCTTCTTGTTGCGGTGGCAAGAGTGCATATAGATAATAGTTTGAGATAAATTTCATGAGAATAAAGCACTAAAAAGTTTTAAATACTTATGATATTTAAATCGATAAATGATTCTACTTACCTTCGAAATATAAGAGTTTCGAAGGTAAGTTTAGTACATAAATTACAATTAAAAACTTATTGACATGCAAAACGGAATTGATTACAAATTTATTCAAAATAACCATTCTAACTACGTTTTTTTTCGAGATTCCTTATCAGTATATAAAATTGAAGATGAAATTATCAATGACTATATTAAGGGAAAAATACCAGAAAATGATCCAATAAAAAAGAAAATAGAGAAAAAATTTGAAAAAGCAAATAAATATTTGTTAGAGATTAAAAAGGCTGACAAAATTAAAGATTCTGACAAAATAAATAATTCTTTAGATACCATTGTTTTAATAATTACTCGTGATTGTAATTTGAGATGTAGATATTGCTATTCAGTTGAAAGTTTAAATGCAAGTAGAGATAAAATGACTATTGAGATTGCAAAAGAATCAATAGATTTTTTATTAAGATTAAGCCCAAATAAAGACAAATATGAAATAGTTTTTTTTGGAGGGGAACCTTTTCTAAATTTTAAATTGATTCAAGATGTGGTAGAGTATGCAAAAAATGAGATAGTTGATAAACTTGGAAAAAAAGTTTATTTTGGCTTAACAACAAATGGTACTGTAATTAATGATGAAATAATTTCATTCTTATCAACTCATACATTTGCTCTTCAAATTAGCATGGATGGTAGTAAAGAAAATCATAATAAAAACAGGATTTTTGTAAATGGTTCAGGTTCCTTTGATGTAATTATGAAAAATGCAGAAGCTCTCAGGAATGCAAATATACCGTTTGGTTTTCATCCAACGTTCTCTCCAAATTCGGATATTTATTATAATGTCAAATTAATGGAAGAAATGAAAACTTCTTTTGGATTTGGCTTTACTATAAGTACGAGAGATAAATCGAAAGAAAATACAGATTTTACTAATACAAATTGGGAAAAAACAAAAAAAGATTTTAAAAATATTGCTGATTTTTACTTTGAAAGAATTTTAGAGAAACAAACCGTTTATTGTAATAATATTCTTAATAGCCTATATAAAATAGATGATAAAATAGGCAAGAATTACTCTTGCTCCTCAGGTGTTTCTACACTATCAATACTTCCAGATGGCAATATTTTACCCTGTCAAAATTTTCAAAATCATCCTGAATGTATAGTTGGTAATATAAAAAAAGAATTTACAAATTCTAAAATTTCATCAGCTAATGTAAATGAAATTTCAGATTGTAATAGTTGCTGGGTTAAGTTTCTATGTGGAGGTAGTTGTTACTTTAGCAAATATGAAGAGAATAACAATTTTATAGACCCAATTCCAAGTTCATGTGAGCTAACAAGATTGTTTTGGGAAACGATGCTTAATCTCTATGTTAGATTGCAAGACGAAAATCTTCTAAATGATTTTTTAAGTAATAATTATTCTTCTTTTATACTAAATGTGTAAACATAAATTAAGTTGCTAATAAATAATATATTGCTTATTATTTAAATATAAACAATATTGATAGTTGCCATTTTAAAAAGAACTCAATTAAAGATATAGTATAAGTAATTTTGCTAAACAAGGTATAAATAAAACTTACAGTTCTTTGAATTAATAAAATTCAAAGAAAATTATCAAGATATTAATTGAACAGGACAAAATTTTAATTAATTCTATACTTTAAAAATGTGATTAAGTTTTGTTATGTTTGTTCCTTTGACGATAAAAAATAATATACAGTTGAAAATGGTCTGTTAGGCATAATATAAACTCCCATTAAAATGATGACTGCGAATTCAGTCAAATTTAAAATTACAATAAGATGAAAAAAACAATCCTAATCCCCGTTTTTTTTATAACACTTTGTTCTTTTGGTAAAAGTAAAAAAAATGAAGTAGATATCATTTCATATAATATAGAAATGAATCTTGATACAATCTCTCAAAAAATAGATATTCACACAGATATTCGTATACAAAATACAGATACAACAGGCATTCTTAAATTTTTGTTTTGTGATTGGATTAAAATAAATAAAGCACAGTTAAACGGCAAGAATATAGAATGTCATCAAGGTAAAGATACGCTTTTGGTACATGTTGATAGAATAAGAAAGCTCAATCTGACTTTAGATTATACGCTTCCGGTAGATAGTTTTAAGCAGGATAAAAAGGAAAAAGTGATTGCTTTGACTCGTGCTATGAAATGGTGTCCGTTTATTTATGATGACATTTCTGAGCTAAACTCTAAAATTACAATTCCGAAAGGCTATAAAGTCTATTCTTCAGGCGCTTTGTTAAAATACACCGAAGGCGAGCATGTATGCCAATATAAGTATCAAAACAAAATTAATCTAGGATTTTCATATTTCTTAGCACCAACAGGCTATTACAAGGAAACGACCAAGAAGCAGAATGGAACAATAATAAATTACTGCTTCCACAATCGGGATTCAATGATAAATAATGACATTATCAAAGAGAGTTTAAATAGTTTCAAGTTTTGCAATCGGAATATTGGTAAATATAATCGATCTCAATTAACTTATATTGAATTCCCTGGTTTCAGTTGTGCTCAGTCTTTAGAGACCTTTGTATCGATGGGAACAAGATTCGTTAAATTATTTGGATTATATCAGGTTTTTCGTGATTGGCCATCGCATGAAACCATACACCAATGGGTTGGAGCAGGGTATTTTAACTCTATTTCTAAAAATAAAAAAAACAGGTGGTTTATTGAAGAATCGCTAACAGAGTGTTTGCGTCAGGAGTATGTAGAAAAAACTTATGGAGGTGATAGTCTTAAAGCTGAATTCAAAAAAACAATTGATTTTTATAATAAGGAAATAAAAGGAACAAAAGACGATGTTCCAATTGCAGTTAATTTGCCAAATGATGTCACCTATCTTATTGGTCCTCTAATTTTGCATATTGTACATTTGGAGATGGGTGATGAAAACTGGCACAAATTTATAACGGGTCTCTACAGAAAACATTATGGAAAGGTGTTGGATTATGATCTATTTAAAAGTGAATTGTGCAAATATGCAAGTCAAACTGTTATTGCCAAAATGGAAGATTCATTGGAAACGAAAGGTATACCTAAGGAACTCATAAATCAATAAAAGATAACTTAAAGAAATCGTTGCGATATTGACAATATGAATATTGCTGAATTAAAATTTTAGAAACTCAACGACAGTCCGAAGTTTTACGGCGCTAGCGTGGGTCATCGCAAAGTCTCAAATACGAGTCAATTTTCCGATATTATTAAAATAGAGAAAAATATAAATGATATATTAATGTGTAATTGTATTGAACAGATAAATACTTCAACACTAGTTCATAACATAAGTAATTAATGGTTTTGGTCGTTGTTGTGATGTATTAAGTAGGCAATGGTTTGATTTAAATGATAAAATAAATGTTAAACAATCTGTTGCCGTCTATATCGTTACAATATTTATTTAATTAGTATAATAATTCAATATATAATAATGAAATATAGTATATATTTTTTCTTTTGTCTGTTTATAACTACTTTACAAGCTCAGACTTCATTGCATGGGATGATAGTTGGTGCCGGCAATAAGCCTGTTGATTATTTTTATGCGGGTTTATTATCCGAAAAGGACTCTGTCTTTATTGCGGGTGCTGCATTCACGAATGGAGTCTACGACTTTAAAGGACTAAAAGCTCAGAACTGCATCTTGAAAATAACGTCGTTAGGTTGTTCAACTGCATTTGAAAATATCACATTGGCTAAGGGTGCAAATCAATTGAACCCGATTACGTTACAGCCTACTGCAATGAGAGAAATAACTGTTATAGCTCGTAGACCGGTTATCCAAAGTAAGGCCGACAGAACCATAGTTTCTGTAGAAGGAAGTGTGTTGGCAAGTACATTGAATGGAGTTGACATGCTCCAAAAAACTCCCGGGCTCATTAGAGATCCGAATGGAGAATTGATTGTAGCGGGCAAGGGGGTGCCTAAATATTACGTGGATGGTAAAGAAGTACATTCGATGACTGAAGTAAAAATACTGAATCCTCTGAATATTAAGTCTATTGAAATTATAGATAATCCATCATCGGCATATGATGCAGAGGGGCATGCAGTTGTTTTGATTAATACCATTAAGCGGATGGATCAATATCAATTACGCATTGGAGGGGATTTTACGCAATCGCGCCGAAGTTCAGGCAGTGGGTTTATTGAGGGTACGCTCAAAACAGGTGTCGTAACGTCCAATTTTTATATTGATCATTCAATCAGCAACAACAAAACATTTGAAAATAACTATAGCATGCTTCCATTCAACAATACGATGGATACTCATGCAACATCGATTTCTCATGATTCAGAGAATTCTTATAGATTATCTGTTGATATTGACGTCGCTAAAAATCAGACTTTGACTTTTCAAGATAATGGCTATTATGTTGATAACAGTACGAATGACAGGAATCAGTTTTCTCATTTTTCTAGTTCGTCATTCAGTGATTTTAATACACATATGAATCAATTTCTGACGACATGGCAAAATAATAGTACCCTCAACTATACTTATAGAATAGATACCTTAGGACAAGCTGTTAAAGTTTTGGCTGATTATACTGTAGGAAATAAACAAAAGACTTCTAAGTTTTATAATCAAGTTGTTGGAGATGAAAATAATATGGTATTTTGGAATAATAATGATAATAAAAATACTCCGACTATTTATTCTATAAAGGGAGATTATACAAAACCTCTGGGTAAGAAAGCAACATTAGAGGCTGGTCTAAAGTATTATTGGATAAAAGGTGATAATATAACAGATTTAAAGGGTAGCACAGACTTATATCAACATTACCAGACAGATGAACAAAATTTAGCCGCATACACATCTTTTAATTTGAAGTTCAATAAAAAGTTTGAATTGCGCATTGGTGTGAGAGCTGAGGAAACACACCGAAAGGCTAGAAAGGATGATGTTGCTTATATGAATGTTAGTCAGTTTGGACTTTTCCCAAGTGCATTAATTAATTATACATTTTCAGAAAACTTCACTACAGGTGTTTCATATAGCAAACGTATATCTCGTCCAACATTTTCGGCACTAGATCCAAGTCTTTATGTAGACTCGCTGACAAACCGTAGAGGTAATCCCAATTTGAATCCTACCGAAATTCACTCTATTCAAGTATCGTTTAAACTTTTCAGTTCTTTATCATTACGAACTAGCTACAATTATTCTGTACATCCAATTTACTTTTTAGTGTATAAGGATAATTTACAACCACAATTGACGGATGTCCGTTTTGAAAATGGTGACAATGTCGGTCGTTATAATATCTCTTTGTCGTATAATAAACAGTTATTCGATTGGTGGAGTACAACCTTGTCGGGAACTGTTTTTACTAACTCTTATCCATATTATGATGAGAGTAATATAAAGCGGGATAATAACACTGCAGGAAGGAATGCGACTGTTCAGAATACAATAACTATTCTAAAAAAATATACATTTGATGTTGGTTTTCAGTATAATGGAAAAGGTTCTTGGGCAACTATTTACAATGAACCTTATTGGAATTTATATTTCTCGTTGCAACGAAGTTTTTTTCATGATGCGCTATCTTGTACTTTAAGTGCAAATGATATATTTAATCAAATGACTTCTCACCAACACTCTGTATTAAGTGGACGAAATATGAATGTGTATGACCAAGATGATAGATATGTTGGAATAAGTATCAAATATCAAATTGGAAAATCAAAATATAAATATACATCGAAGTCGGACAACTCAGAAGAGCGGCAGCGAGTTCGTTAACAATTATAATTGCAATGTTCAAAAATTACCACCAACACGATGCCATGGATTGCGGTCCTACCTGTTTACGCATGGTGGCGGCTCACTATGGACGTGTATTTTCGCTCGAAGGCTTGCGTGAAAAGTCGCTGATAACCCGTGAGGGAGTCTCGATGTTAGGCATTAGTGAAGCCGCTGAACATATTGGCTTTCGTACTACAGGAGTAAAAGTTTCGTTCGATGATTTATGTGAAGCACCGTTGCCTTGTATTGTGCATTGGAATCAACAACACTTTGTGGTGGTGTATGATATCAAAGCTCCCACTTCTCGCTTTCAACTTTTCCCCTCTCCTCAAGGAGAGGGGTCAGGGGTGAGGTCGAGAGGGGGCGGGGGTGAGGTTATTTATATCGCCGATCCTGCCGCAGGCAAACTAAAATATACCCGCGAAGAGTTCTGCCGGTGTTGGATAAGCACAAAGGACGAAGGTAAAGATGTAGGGGTGGCATTGCTGTTGGAACCATCCCCAGACTTCTATGAACAGGAAGATGAGAAAGTAAACCGAAAAGGGTTCTCTTTTCTTTTTTCTTATCTGCGTCCCTATAAAAAATTGATTGTTCAATTGTTTTTAGGTTTGCTCTTTGGCAGTTTGTTACAACTGATGCTGCCTTTTCTTACCCAGTCTATTGTCGATTTTGGTATTAGCGGGCAGAATATCGGATTTATCTACCTGGTACTGATAGCCCAGTTGATGTTAACGGTCAGTAGTTCGGCAGTTGAGTTCATCCGCGGTTGGATCTTGTTGCATCTCGGTACGCGTATAAATATTGCCTTGGTTTCAGACTTTCTGATAAAGCTCATGCGTCTGCCTATGGGGTATTTCGATACAAAAATGGTGGGCGATATTCTACAACGGATTAACGACCATACCCGCATCCAGAACTACCTTACCAATTCCAGTCTGAGTATACTATTCTCAGTTTTCAATATCGTTATTTTCAGCATTGTTTTGTTGCTCTACAGCTTTACGATATTTGCTATTTTCTTTGTCGGCAGCGCCTTGTATTTTGCATGGGTATGGTTGTTTATGAAGCGCAGGGCAGAGTTGGATCATAAAAGTTTTGCACAAAACTCAGCTAACCAAAGTAATGTTATACAATTAGTAACCGGTATGCAGGAAATAAAACTCAACGCCTGCGAACAGCAGAAACGATGGGAGTGGGAGCGCATTCAGGCCAAGCTGTTTCGGCTACAAATACAAGGGTTGGCATTGGCACAATATCAGGATTCGGGAGCGGTGTTGATTAATCAGTCTAAAAACATTATTATTACTGCTTTGGTTGCCAAACTGGTTATCGATGGACAAATGACGCTGGGGATGATGATGGCAGTACAATATATTATTGGTCAGCTGAATGGTCCTGTAGATCAACTTATCTCTTTTCTTCGTGAAACACAGGACGCGAAACTTAGTTTAGAACGTCTGAGTGAAGTGCACGATAAGGAGGATGAGGAAGCGAAAGACGAATCGCGTATTCGTGAAATACCAACATACAAGGACATAGTGCTTAAACAGGCTACTTTTGGTTATGATGAAACTTCTATCGGTGAGCCTGTAATAAAAGGTATTCATCTAACCATTCTCACAGGTAAGCAAACAGCGATAGTGGGTACAAGCGGTAGTGGAAAAACAACCCTGATTAAGTTGTTACTCGGTTTCTATCCTTTGCAAAAAGGAGATATTCTGTTAGGCGAAAACAACCTGAAGAATTATAGCATACGCGAGTGGCGAAAGCGATGTGGAGTGGTGATGCAGGATGGTTTTATTTTTTCGGATAGTATCGCTAAAAATATTGCACCGGGTGTTGAGATAATTGATAAGGAACGATTACTAAATGCCGTGATTACGGCTAATATTCGCGAATTTATCGAGTCATTACCTTTATCGTACAATACCAAAATAGGGAATGAAGGACATGGATTGAGTCAGGGTCAAAAACAGCGAATACTTATAGCGCGTG
>Ga0302165_10000272_pt1 | contig 20248 bp, 16 predicted proteins | sample I_Fen_E3_2_FD_193499 | JGI IMG/M metagenome (GOLD analysis project Ga0302165, IMG submission 193499) | Peat permafrost microbial communities from Stordalen Mire near Abisko, Sweden - I_Fen_E3_2 | ecosystem: Environmental > Terrestrial > Soil > Wetlands > Permafrost | place: Sweden: Abisko...
CAACGAAGAAAGCCAATTCATCAACAACTAATGCGTATCCTACAAGTAGGATAGCATTAAATCAAAAAGTGCCCCAAAATGAGTTCACTCATTTTGGGGTACTTTTTGATTTAATGGCATGCGGCGCCAGCCGCATGTCGCTAGGCTACACCTAGCGACTATCCAACTTGTAGCAACACGCATTCGTTACTAACAACCCCTTATCTTTTCTTAATTCCCCCCTTTTTCTAATCCCACGCGCGCTTTAGCCGCGCGCCCCATCCCTAATTTCAATAGTTCCCTCATTTTTGCTTCTCCTCCCCCTAAAAACTTCGAATCATAAGATAACTTAAAGTTATAACACATATATCTAATATGTATTTGCATTATATCAATGTATATTGTAAAATAAAATTATAATTTAATGATATACAAGCAAATATACTTGCATATCATTAATCCAATCAGAAGTATTTTTAGGAGGAATTAAACATGGGAATGACAATGACACAAAAAATCTTAGCGGCACATGCAGGTCTTAGTGAAGTTAAAGCAGGCCAGCTTATTGAAGCTAATTTAGATCTTGTACTTGGAAATGATATTACAGCACCTGTAGCTATTCACGAAATGGATAAAATGAAAATTAATACAGTGTTTGACAAGGATAAGATTGCTCTTGTTCCAGATCATTTTGTACCGAACAAAGATATTAAGTCAGCAGAACATAGTAAATGTGTTCGTGAATTTGCTAGTAAACATGATATTACGAACTACTTTGAAGTAGGACAGATGGGTATTGAACATGCATTACTCCCAGAAAAAGGATTGACAGTAGCTGGAGACGTTATTATCGGTGCGGATTCACATACTTGTACTTATGGCGCACTTGGTGCATTTTCAACAGGTGTTGGTTCAACAGACATGGCAGCTGGAATGGTAACGGGAAAAGCTTGGTTCAAAGTGCCTACAGCAATCAAATTTATATTGACAGGAAAGTTATCAAAGTGGGTTAGTGGTAAGGATTTGATCCTTCATATCATAGGTATGATTGGTGTTGATGGTGCACTTTACAAATCAATGGAATTTGTAGGTGATGGCATTGCAAATCTAACAATGGATGACCGATTTACAGTTGCAAATATGGCAATTGAAGCCGGAGCAAAAAATGGTATCTTCCCAGTAGATGCACTTGCCCAAACATATATAAAAGAACATTCAAAGAAACCATATGTTATCTATGAAGCCGACGAAGATGCACAGTATGAGCAGACCATTACAATTGATCTTGCAGAATTGAAATCAACAATCGCATTTCCACATTTACCAGAAAATACTAGGACGATTGATGATGTTGGTGATGTAATAATTGATCAGGTTGTAATCGGCTCTTGTACGAATGGTAGGATTGATGATTTAAGAATCGCAGCCAAAGTGTTTGAAGGCAGGCAAGTAGATAAGAGGCTTAGAGTAATCATAATTCCTGCAACGCAAAAAATTTATCTTCAAGCAATTGAAGAAGGTTTAGTTCAGATATTTATTAATTCTGGTGCAATCGTAAGCACTCCAACATGTGGACCATGTCTTGGAGGATACATGGGGGTATTAGCGGCTGGTGAGCGTTGTATATCAACAACAAACCGTAACTTTGTAGGACGTATGGGAGATCCCAAATCTGAAGTATATCTTGCAAGCCCAGCAATAGCAGCAGCTAGTGCAATTACAGGAAAAATATCAGGCCCAGCTGATTTGGGAATGTAGAATTGTCTCGACAATGAGAACAGAAAACGTGTTTCTATAGATAGAAGATTGAAAAGGAGATAACTAATCATGAAAGCATTCGGAAAAGTATTTAAATATGGAGATAATGTAGATACAGACGTAATAATTCCAGCGAGATACTTAAATTCATCTGATCCAGCAGAACTAGCAACACATTGTATGGAAGATATCGATAAAGAATTCGTTAAAAACGTCAAAAAAGGCGACATTATCGTTGCGAATAAGAACTTTGGGTGTGGTTCATCCAGAGAGCATGCACCAATTGCAATCAAGGCATCAGGTATAAGCTGTGTAATTGCAGAAACTTTTGCAAGAATATTCTATCGTAATTCAATAAACATTGGTCTTCCAATTATTGAATGTCCAGAAGCTGCAAAATCAATCGAAGCTAGCGATGAATTGGAAGTTGATTTTGATAGTGGGTTAATCACTAACAAGACGAAGGGAATACAGTACCAAGGTCAGGCATTTCCAGAATTCATGCAGAAGATTATTAAGGCAGAGGGCCTGATAAATTACATCAATATGTAAATTATTGCATTGGCTTTGCTTCCTATTTCCTCGTATGTAAGTTACTAATGTCTTTATTTTTTGCTAAAAGCGAAGATAAAAAGTTCTAAACTCCTCACTTCGTTCGTCAGACAGTAGAACTTTTTATCTTAACGCATAAAATGAAGGCATAAGTAACTTATCATACTCGTCAAATATACAGCAAAGCCGATGCAATAATTTTGGACTTAAAAAGCAAAACTTCCTTGTAGAATGGTTTAGTATACTTATCAAGCATACAGCAAAGCCGATGCAATAATTTTACTTATAGGTTTCGGATGCGTTTTGAGATTTTTAGGGAGTTATAGATGGAGGCGTACTGAATTGAAGTGATATCTTCAATATAGTTGGCAGGAAAATTTTTGTTAATACCCTTGGATTTTAAGAGGTCAGCAGCTTTGTTATAAGCAATTGCGGCCTCTTTTTCTGTTATATAGGTACCGACAACGTAATCGCCGTTGATATGGATTTTCACTTTATACATTTTGCGACCACTTTTAATAAACAGTTGGACACCAAAATATTTGTTGATAACATTAATATTGCCATAACGATAATCTTTATTGTCGCCATTTGCAAACGTATAATCTCTACTATTTACAGAATGATTTTTTATACCATATCTAGATAAAATAGTAGTCTGCATACCATAATCATTTACAAATAAGTAGCCATTGCGGGTCATGATTTTGTGATTAGAATAATAAAAGAGGTCATCAACATCAAAAATCAGGTGACTCTGTGGATCAAGAAAATATATAAAATACTTATGACAAAGATAAATAGGAGTTTTGAAATAGATACCAGTGTCTCTGAAATTCACCAAAACAACCCACTTATCAAAGGAAAGTACACATTTGTCGGGTTTGTAAGTTGTAGTATACTTTGTGGTATCAATATTGTCGCTTTTGCTGCTATGTAAAATTTCATTGGCATATTGATATGCAAGGGATGCAGATTTGACATCGTAAAAACTTCCAAGGCTAATATGCTTATTCTTGAACGTAATTGAAACTCTAAAGTATTCTGTATTGTCTTTTTTAAAAGTTCTGTAGACACCTTCTGGCATATCCATATATTATCCTCTTCAAAATATGTAATATCATATAAAAAATTATAACATATTAAATTAGATGGTGCATAGTGACTTTTTAGATTAGTTATGATATGGTTATAAGCACTGTCTAGGTTTCAATAGATATATTTGAATTATGATAAAAAAAGAAGTATAAAAACTGAAAGTAGAGTAAGTTTAAAATATATAGGTGAATAAATGAAAAAAAGCAAAAAAAATATTAAATTAACAAAAAAAACCATTGCAAAGACTCGAATAACAAAGAAGATGATATTCAAAGCACTTCTTTGTTTTGCTATTATATTTGGGATTTTGAATTTTACAAAACATATGGTATTGCAGAATCAAATTAATAATAAGAAAAAGACAGCTGCATATGTTTCTACAATTGCTTTTGATCAGGTGTCCGTTGATATGCAAATCATAGAGACAAAAATAAAATCAATCATTGATTTTTCAATTGATTCAAAGGGAAATATAGCTGATTTTGAACGAATTGCAACAACTAAAGTTGGGAATGATTATGTAAGTTGTGTTGCACTCGCACCGGATGGGATAATCCAATATACATATCCGATTATAGGAAATGAATTTTTGGTAGGATATGATTTGCATAATGGTTCAATTGATGTTAATAACATAGATGCACCTATAAATAATAACCAAGATAAATCCGCTATATATGGACCATATTTATTTCAAAATGGGAAAACATATCTTATTATCAAAGTACCAGTATTATTACACAATGGGAACCCTACTGCAAAGTTGTGGGGATATGCATGTGCATTTATCGATTTCCCCAAATCTTTGACAGAAAATGGATTCCATTCACTGATTGAGCAAAAATATAATTACAAATTATATCGAAATGATATTAATAATAAAGAGAAAATTATTTTATCTTCTCACGATAAAGATATTGAACAAGGAATTATTATACAAAGAGTAATATTCAATGAAACATGGAATGTTTTGATTGAACCGAATAATGGGTGGTATAATAAAAATCGATATTGCTTAGAATCCATCATCACGCTAATTATTAGTATTCTAATTTCAATTGTTATTTTTGATTATCTCAGACTAAAAGAAACTGGAAAAATACTTACTAGATTTGTTAATATTGACATGCTAACAGGTGTGTTCTCAAGAAAATATTTTTATGATTACGTAGAAGCAGAGATTCGGCGAAATAAACGATTCGGAGTATGTTATATTGATGTTGACAATTTTAAAGAAGTAAATGATCATTATGGGCATGAGATTGGTGATATACTTTTACTTGAAATTGGTAAACGTATACAAGAATGCATAAGGAATAATGATTTTGTTTCAAGAATTGGTGGAGATGAATTTGTCATATTTATTAATGACATTGAGGATGAATTTGCAGGTGAACTAATTTTGAAGAGAATTAGGAATGCAATGGATAAACCATTCGAGTTTAAAAATATTATCTTGCAAAATAGTTTAAGTGTTGGTTATTCTCTTTTTCCCAAAGACGGTTCTAATATTGAGGAGCTAATTCATAATGCTGATAGATATATGTATAAAATGAAATTAAAGAACCATAGAGACATCCATATAAAGCATATGATTAAACACAGTAAAATGAATCATGTAAAAATAAATGATTAGAGATTGCTATTGTTTTTGGTAGGTATATTGTTGTATAATAGATGGAATAAAATTTTTTAATAAAAGGAGAAATATTATGATTTTTGATTCATTAAAGAATATTGAATTTTACAAAGGTTTAAATGACCGTTATGCAAAAGCTGTTGAGTTTCTTTCAAAAGAAAATCTTGCGCAACTTGAAATTGGAAAATATGAAATTGACGGAAAAAATGTATTTGCGAATGTCATGGAATATGATACAATTCCTTGGGAAGATGCAAAATATGAAGCACATAGGCATTACACAGACATTCAGTGTATTCTTGTAGGTGAAGAATTAATGAGCTTTGAACCAACAGTAAATTTGAAGCCAACTCAAGAATATAATGAAGAAAAAGACGTAATAAAGTTTAATAACGATATAAGAGGAATTGACATAGTAGTAAGAGCTGGCGAATACTTGATTTTCCAACCACAAGATGGACACAAACCAAAAGCTATGAACGGACAACCATGTCATATTAAAAAAGTTGTCGTTAAGATCAAAGAAGATTAAAGACAATTAACCCAACTTAGATAGTAAATCTAAGATTAAGAAGATTAGGTGGTAAATTTTAATGAATTTGATGTATAGAAGTACAAGAGATGATAGTGTTAAGGTTACAGCGTCACAAGCTATTTTAAAAGGTTTATCTGCAGATGGAGGTTTGTTTGTTCCGGAATCCATTCCAAGATTAGGCGTTAGCTTAGAGGCACTGTCAAAGATGTCGTATGCAGAAGTAGCATATGAAGTTATGAGATTATTCCTTACAGATTTTACGGAGCAAGAATTAAAGGATTGTATAACGAAAGCATATGATTCAAAGTTTGACACGGATGAGATTGCTCCACTTGTAAAAGCTGATGGTGCATATTATTTGGAATTATTTCATGGTTCAACAATTGCATTTAAGGATATGGCATTATCCATCCTTCCACATTTATTAACAACAGCAGCGAAGAAGAACAATGTTAAGAATGATATTGTAATTCTTACGGCTACATCAGGTGATACTGGCAAAGCTGCCCTTGCTGGATTTGCAGATGTGAAAGGCACTAAGATTATTGTATTCTATCCTAAGAATGGTGTTAGTCCAATCCAAGAGAAACAAATGGTTACACAAAAAGGCGACAACACATACGTCGTTGCCATTAATGGTAATTTTGATGATGCACAGACAGGTGTTAAGAAAATATTCTCAGATAAAGAACTTGAGAAGATTATGGATCAGGCTGGCTTCCAATTTTCATCAGCAAACTCAATCAATATAGGTCGTCTTGTTCCACAAATCGTATATTATGTATATGCATATTCAAGACTACTTGCTCATGAAGAAATCAAATCAGGAGAGAAGATTAATGCAGTAGTACCAACAGGTAACTTTGGTAACATTCTTGCAGCGTTCTATGCTAAAAACATAGGACTTCCACTTGATAAGCTAATATGTGCTTCTAATGATAATAAGGTACTATATGATTTCTTCGTAACAGGAACATATGATAGAAATAGAGAATTTATGCTTACATCATCTCCATCCATGGATATTTTGATTTCAAGCAACTTAGAAAGACTTATTTATCGTATTGCTGGAGGAAGTGCTGTTAAGAATAATACAATGATGAATGCACTTAAGACAACAGGAAAATACGCGATTACAGAAGATATGAAACAACAGCTGAATGATTTTTACGGCAATTATTCAACAGAAGAAGAAACGGCTTCTACAATTAAACAGCTTTATGAAGATACGAATTATATTATTGATACACATACTGCAGTTGCTGCTTGTGTATATAAGAAATATAAAGCAGAAACTGGTGATACAACAAAATCAGTGATAGCTTCAACTGCTAGTCCATTTAAGTTTACAAGAAGTGTTATGGTAGCAATTGATTCAAAATATGACGCTATGAGTGATTTTGAACTAGTAGATGAATTAAGCAAAATTTCAGGAGTAATAGTGCCTGAAGCAATTGAAGAGATTCGTAAAGCACCAGTGTTGCATGATACTGTGTGTGATGTAAATGAAATGTCTAGTACAATTAAAGAGATACTTGCAATTAAATAATCTAAAAAAAAGAATATAAATAGTTTTTATGGGTGTTGATTTCAAATTAGAAATTGACATCCATTTTTTATTGTTAAAAATGGTAAATTTAATCCATTATTTGTCAAAATAGCTTGACTTATGGCTCCTAATAAAATAAAATTATAAGTGGATTTATAATTTTTAAGGGGGGAAAAATATTGGGAAAAGTTATGTTGAATTTATACCAAAAGATATCAATTGTTCCAATTACGTTGCTTATTTTTGTAGGAGTTTACCAGGTATGTATCGGAGGCTTATTAGGAGAGATTTTTAATGGTAAAGTGACTTGGATCCTTTCTGTAACGAAGTCAATGATTATTGATACCGTAATTATATTAATTATTATATATTTCTTGATTAATGGATTGCCGAAGCTTTATAAAAAACTAAGAGACAATAGTAAAACAAAAGGGATTGCTACTTTCCTATTGTTAACAAACGTCGGTATAGCTATTATATTATTCATAATTGGTCAGTTATTTTTGAATCAAGTTGTGTTTCATATTAATTATATTTTGCTTATGGCGGTCTTGATTATTCTTTGCGTTTTACAGAAATTTATTGATAATATTATATATCCCAAAAACAAAGTGAATAGTGATAATGCATAAGAAGAACTTCGGTTCTTCTTTTTTTTCTATAATTTGTACTTACATAGAGAAAACCTAAGCGATTAGAAAATAGGTAAACATTGAGGATAGGATAACCCCAAATTATCATATGGAATATGAAACTCTATAAGCCCGCTTGAATAAGGGGCAATTTCATACTGTTGATAAAATATGGTTATTCCGATAGGGGTTAGATAAAAGTTATTTTGGTTGAAATTATTGACAATTAAGTCCTTATAATTGTCAAAATAAATATTAGGATTTTGGGTTAATTTTTCATTTGCAAGTTTGATAATCTGGCGAATTATACGTGGAACAAAATCTTCACCTTTATAGAAGAGATCTTTCATCTCAATGATTGAACCAGTGTTTAGATTCCAATTAATAGCAGTGCGAAGTGTATTACCATGCGCTCCTCCTGTATATTGATATTTATCAGTATATGTACTGAGTTTACAGGCTGCATTTAATGTAACAGTATATTTCATAATGCACTCATAAGGAAAAAAAGGATAATTGTTTTCCTTGGCATAAAGATAGGTTTCAATTGCTGTCTTTCTAAGTTCTGTAGCTGTATAACGTATAAACTGACAAGCTTCTCGTTTATAGAATTTATTGATCCTATTTTTTGCCTGTAAATTGTAATTTAGATCTATTTGAAGATATGAAACGTAAAGCTTTAATAAATCAGTTGACATAAGAGTATATGTTTTTTGATATTCATTACCAAGTAGAATCGCTTGGCTGTTGGTATAAATCAGCATATTTCCACCTTTCTGGTCGCTTGCTTTAGCAAGACACATTCAAGTTTATAGCAATTATAAAACAGAGGTATTTCTTGTTAATATCATATGCAAAACAACTGTATGATGTTAAATATATTTTTGATTAAAAAATCTAGTCCTATTTTGTGACTAAGTTACATATTAAAATATATACATGGGTTACAATAGAGTTAAATTACTATTATTGTTATGATTTAGTAATGTAATGTTAAAAAAATAACACAGTTTATAGGAGGAGAGAATGCAGATGAATAATAAAACAGTTATTATTGGTGGAGTGGCCGGGGGCGCTACAACAGCAGCTCGGTTGAGAAGAAGAGATGAGTCTATGGAAATTGTTATGTTTGAAAAAGGCGAATATATTTCCTATGCGAATTGTGGGCTGCCATATTATATTGGTGAAGTAATTAAAAGTAGAGATGCATTGCTGTTACAGACACCGACTGCCATGAAGAATAAATTTAATATTGATGTACGAATTTCTAGTGAAGTGACAGCAATTCACGTAGACGAAAAAAAAGTAAGTGTGAAGAACTTAAAAACGGGTGAAGAATATGAGGAAACTTATGATTTCTTAGTAATCGCAACAGGTTCTTCCCCTCTAAAACCACCAATTCCAGGGATTGATGGGGAAAATATATTTACATTATGGACAATACCAGATACGGATGTTATAAAAGCATATATAAATGATAAAAAGCCCAAAAAAGCAGCGGTTATTGGTGGCGGATTTATAGGACTTGAAATGGCGGAAAATCTTCATACAGCTGGTTTAGAAGTGAGTTTAATTGAAATGCAGAATCAAGTCATGGCTCCTGTAGATTATGAGATGGCGCAGTTATTACATGAAAATATGAGAATGAATCATATTCATCTAATTTTAGAGGATGGAGTACAATCTTTTGAGTCAAATAACGGTAAGACTATGATTCATCTTTCAAGTGGTAACAAAATAGAAGCGGATATGGTGATTTTATCCATTGGAGTAAGACCGAATAGCATATTGGCTAAAAATGCTGGAATTGCATTAAACGCAAAAGGTGGAATAATCGTTCATGACTGTATGCAATCATCTGAACCATATATTTATGCAGTTGGAGATGTAGTAGAGGTGGAAAATTTTGTTTTGAAGGATAAAACAATGGTACCACTTGCAGGCCCTGCAAATAAGCAAGCTAGAATATGTGCAGATAATATTGCAGGGGATAATAAAAAGTACAAAGGAACACTAGGAACAGCAGTTGCTAAGGTTTTTGATTTAAATGTTGCCTCAGTTGGAATGAATGAAAAAGCACTGAAGGCAATTGGAAAAGAAAAGGGAAATGATTACTATACAGTCGTGATCAATCAAAAATCACATGCTGGATATTACCCTGGTGCTACACCAATTACGCTCAAATTGATTTTCGATAAAGATGGAAAGATATTAGGCGGTCAAATTATAGGTCAGGACGGAGTAGATAAAAGAATTGATACACTAGCGACTACAATGAGATTAGATGGTACGATTTATGACTTAGCAGAACTAGAATTAGCATATGCTCCACCATTTTCATCTGCAAAAGATCCAGTTAATATGTTAGGGTTTGTGGCTGAAAATGTAATCGATGGTTTGGTATCATTTATCGAAGCAGATGAACTAGATAAATATTTACAAAGTGGTGATGAAGATTATACGGTACTTGATGTTACGGAAGAGATGGAACGAATGGTATTTTCAATTCCGGGCTCTTATCATATCCCACTTGGACAAATACATGAAAGACTTAAAGAGCTAGATAGGAAAAAGCTAATTATAATTTATTGCGCAATTGGTGTTCGCGCTTATAATGCTGCTAGAGTACTGATGCAAAATGGGTTTGGAAATGTGAAAGTATTATCCGGAGGAACGACATTTTACAAGTCGATGCATCACATGGATGAGATTAAAGATGAGACTAAAATAGAACCGATTTTCAACCCAAAAACAGAATGTAATGTAGAAAACATGAGCGAAGAAGAAAAAACAGATTTCATAAAATCTAACCAAGAAATAAAAGTTTTGGATTGTTGCGGATTACAATGCCCAGGACCGATTATGAAAGTATATGAAGCAATCTGTTCTATGCAAGAAAATCAGGTCTTAAAAGTTTCCGCTACGGATATGGGATTTGCGAAAGACATCGATTCATGGTGTCGAAGAACTGGAAATACATTAATAAAAACGGAACGAAAAGAGAAACAAAACATCGTGTATATTAAAAAAGGAGTAGATGTATGCGATGTTGCGGCAGCATCAACAACAGCGGCTAAAGCTGAATTGCCACAAGGAAAAACGCTGGTGGTATTTAGTGGAGATTTAGATAAAGTTCTGGCTGCTTTTATTATAGCAAATGGAGCGGCTTCAATGGGAAGGCCAGTAACTATGTTTTTCACTTTTTGGGGATTGAATGCGTTGAGAAAACAAGAAAAAATCTCAGTAAAAAAATCATTGATAGATAAAATGTTTGGGGCAATGATGCCACGAGGAACAAAGAAATTAAAACTTTCTAACATGAATATGGGCGGAATGGGTACGCTAATGATGAAGAAAGTTATGAAAGACAAAAATGTTGATTCGTTAGAAGAATTAATGAAAAAAGGAATGGCTAGTGGTATTAAATTAGTTGCATGTACAATGTCTATGGATATAATGGGCATAACAAAAGAGGAATTGATAGATGGCGTAGAATTAGCAGGCGTGGGATCATATTTGGGTGATGCAGAGGAATCTAATGTCAATCTATTTATTTAATTTCTAAATTTATAACAAAATAAAATATAATAAAAAAACAGAGAGATTAATTTCAGTAATGGAATGAAACCTCTCTGTTTGCATTTGAAAAAATATTTCATAGAATTATGGCTCCCCTCGTAAGCTTTCGAAAGTTTTGTATATATTTATAGTGCCATAGCCCCATTCTCTATTGGGATAAGTTAAATTCACATTTCTTTCCACTCCTCGGATTAAGAACTTTTTGACTTGTTGACTGTTCATGGTAGGGTAGTTCTTCTTTACAATACCCCACTCAAGTAGCATTGCTGATACTCCAGTGGTTAGTGCTGCGGAAATACTAGTACCTGATTTTACTCCAAAATCATTGCCAAGTAAAGGGCTATAGACATTAACTCCAGGAGCTGCTAAATCGGGTTTAATCAAATTTATTCTTGAAAAGCCCCTACCTGCATTCAAATATATACTTTGATTGTTACTGTTATATGCGGTAGCTGTAATTGCAGTGAGTGAATATCCCGGAGTTGTTATCGTCGTATAAGGATTAGGATTGATAAATGCAGTGTTTTCAGTGATAAATCCACGCATAGGTAGCCAGATGTGAAATCCTGAACTGATTTTTCCTGCATATACTTTGAGCTTCCATATACCAGGGGAAGGGTCTTTGAATCGAAATAGAATAAGTGGATCACCTGTTTGCGCTTCTACGATAAAATAATCGACTAAAAGGTTCGTTTTTTCAAATGTAAAATTTATACTTTTACTTGCATGCAACTTCGGCAGTATACGAGGAACATATTCTCCATTTGGCGTTGTAATATCAATTGAATAAGTACCAGGTAAATTTCCCCATAATTCCATAAGGAAACCACTTTCACCTTCACCAACCTTAATTTCAACAAGATTAAATCCGAGTTTAGGATCAACTTCTCCATAATAATGATGCCCAGAATTACCCTCATTACCAGCTGCAACTACCGTAGCAGTACCGATTCGGTTAGAACGCGTGTAAATTAAATCGGATAAAGGAGTACGACCATCATGTGAACCCTGATTGGAACCGAGACCAATACAGATTGCAATAGGTTTTCCAAGTCGATTAGCAACATTTAGCAAATATGTAATTCCAAACATTATATCATTTTCCTGATAACATATTGTATTTTCTGGTACCAAAGTTAATTGCTTTAGATTCGCTTTGGCAGGCTTGAGCTTTACAACAACAAATTGTGATAAGGGTACAACTCCCACAAAATCACTTTCTTCATTTCTAGATCCACCTGCAAGCCCAGCCAGCATTGTACCATGTCCTATTTGATCAGTACTTGGGACAATCGTGAAAGGCGCTACACTTTTAAGGGCATCATTAATTTGATTCTCGCTATATTCAGTTCCATAATAGAATATATCAGAGGAAGCTTGTATATTTTCTATTGATTGATCCCAAATAGATACAATTCTTGTAGTCTTATCTGCATTTTTAAATAGTGGATTTGTATATTCAATCCCTGTATCAACAAAACCTAAGAGAACCCCTTGCCCATTTAAAGCTAAGCTGGGTACATTTTGAACTTTCTTAACACCCAGTTCATCTAAACTCGTAGTATCTACTAAACCAAATAATTTAGGAATAATGGAGAAGTCTTGTTTTTGTAAAAATTCTTGGTTCACTCTATCTGCTGGAATATAAATGGCTGCATACTTTTCGTCAATAATATTAATTGTATCATCTGGAAATTTTGATATATTGGTTTTGTTTTCACTATATTCCACGATTAAATCGGCAAACTCATTGCTTATAATTTTTCTTCGCTCAATATCTGTCATATATACGAGACACACTGCCTTAATTTACTTTTTATGTATATATATGTTTTTAAAAAAATATTAAGACTCACCTTGTAAACTTTCATAAGTTCCATTGATATCTATCGTACCATATCCCCATTCTCTGTTTGGATAAATCAAGTTTTCATCTCTGTTAACACCTCGAATTAAGAACTTTTTGATTTGTAGACAATCCATAGCAGGGTAGTTATCTTTTACTATTCCCCATTCGAGTAGCATTGCTGCAACGCCAGTAGTTAGTGCTGCAGCAAGACTAGACCCTGATTCCTCCCCAAAACGATTGTTAAGCAGCGGACTATAAATATTTACGCCAGGAGCTGCAAAATCGGGCTTAACAAAATTTGTTCTTGTAAAACCTTTGCTTGCATTTAGGTATATGCTTTGGTTCTTGTGGTTATAGGCATTGGCTGTGATAATTATTAGGGCATTTCCAGGAGTAGTAATAGTTGTATATGGGTTAGGGTTGGTAAAGGCAGTATTTTCTAAAATAAAGCCTCGCATTGGTAACCAGATATGAAAGCCTGAACTGATTTTCCCTGCATATACTTTGATTTTCCATATACCAGGTGAAGGGTTCATAAATCGTATCAAGATCAGTTGATCACCCGTTTGTGTTTCTACTATAAAATAATCAACTAAAATAATTGCTTTTTCAAAAATAAAATTTATTTTTCTACTTTCTTGCAACTTAGGTAGTATGCGCGGAATGTATTCTCCATTTGGAGATGTAATATCAATTGAATAGGTACCAGGTAAATACCCCCATAATTCCATGGAAAAGCCAGTTTCACCTTCTGCAACTTGAAATTCAACCAGATCAAAACCGAGTTTAGGATCAACGGTTCCATAATAATGATGACCAGTATTGCCTTCATTACCTGCCGCAACTATGATTGCAATACCAGTTCTATTTGCATGGGTTAAAATCATATCTGATATAGGAGAACTACCATCATGTGAGCCCTGATTGGTACCGAGCCCAATACAGATTGCAATCGGTCTTCCAAGTTGCCTTGCAATGTTAACTAGATATTCAATTCCAAACATAATGTCATTTTCCTGATAGCATATTGTATCAGGTGAAACCATAGTCAGAAGCTTTAAATTCGCTTTGGCCGGCTTGAGCTTAACAATGATATATTGTGAAAATGGCACGACTCCTACAAAATCATTTTCTTCGAGATTAGAACCACCAGCGAGTCCTGCCAACATTGTGCCATGTCCAAGTTCATCGGTACTTGGGACAATAGATAAAGGAACTTCGTTTTTAAGAGCTAGATTAATAGTATCCTCGCTATATTCGGTTCCATAATAGAATATATCTGCAGATGCCTGCTTATTATCGATTGATTGATCCCAAATCGATAGTATTCTCGTAGTATTATCTGCATTTTTAAACAGTGGATTGGTATACTCGATACCCGTGTCAACAAATCCTAAGAGGACTCCTTGACCTTTTAAAGCTAGGCTAGTTATATTCTGAATTTTTTTTACACCCATTACGTCCAAACTTGTAGTATCAAGTAATCCTAACAATTTCGGAATGACGGAATAATCCTTTTGATGAATAAATTGTTGTGTTATTTGATTGGCAGGTATATATACAACAGCATACTTAGAGTCAATATAATTGATTGTCTCATTTTGCAGGTTAAATAATTCTAATTGATTTTTACTATATTCTACGATCAAGTCAGCATAGTCATTGCTTATAATTCGATTCCTATCATCATCATTCATAGATACAAAATACCTTACCTAAATTTATTTTCTTCTATATGTATATGTTTTTAAAAACAGTATATACGTTACACATTCTATTGAATTTATTGGTAGTTGTATAATAAAAACATAGAATTATGAAAAAAAATTTGAATCAGGTGTTGACAAATAAATGCATAAGTGATATTTTTAATGTATCAGTATTAGCACTCTACCGATTCGAGTGCTAACAAAAATATAATCCATTGCAAAGGAGCAGCGTTATGGAACTTGATGATAGAAAAATAAAGATCCTTAAGGCGGTCATTCAGAATTATCTTGAAACTGGCGAACCAGTTGGTTCAAGAACAATTTCAAAAGAAGCTGATTTGAATTTAAGCTCAGCAACTATTCGTAATGAGATGGCAGATTTGGAGGAATTGGGCTATATTATTCAGCCACATACTTCTGCTGGACGTATTCCTTCTGATAAGGGGTATCGATTATATGTTGATAATATGATGCTAGAAAAAGAAACCGAGCTTTTACAAAGAGAAAAAGAAGTATTAGAACTGAAAAGTTTCTTGACTGATAAGGTGGAACGCGTAGAAGAACTTCTACAGAATGTAGCGAAAACCTTAGCCAATGACACTAATTATGCAACAATGATTAGTTTGCCACAGAATCATGAGGTAAAGCTGAAGTTTATCCAGTTGTCACAACTTGAACCAAACAAGATTTTAACTGTTATCGTATTGGATGGTAATCTTGTTAAGAACAAGGTGATTAATATTAACGAAGATATTTCACCAGAGAAATTGCTTAAGCTGAATATTTTGTTAAATAGCAGTTTGAATGGTCTAACATTAAATGAAATCAATCTTAGTATTATTTCTAGAATGCAGAACCAGGCAGGGGAATATGTTGATTTAATTAAAATGGTTTTGGATGCAATCACAGATATCATTGGTAATGCTGAACAGATGCATATTTATACAAGTGGTGCAACTAACATATTTAAGTATCCAGAATTAAGTGACAGAATTAAAGCAAGTAAGCTTATATGTACTTTGGAAGAAAAAGAGCTTCTTACAAATCTAATTTCAGATTCATTAGATAGCTCGCAGAACCAAGGTATTCAAGTATATATAGGAAATGAAACACCAGTACAGACTATGAAAGATTGTAGTGTGGTTACCGCAACTTATCAATTCGAAGATGGTTTGAGAGGTACAATAGGAATTATTGGACCAAAGCGAATGGATTACGATAAAGTAGTTGAAGCTTTAAAAACCGTAAAATCACAGTTAGATACAGTGTTTAAGAAAAATTAAGAAAGGTTGGTGTGAAAGTGCCAGAAAAGGAAAACAATGAAGCGATTCAACCTGAAGAAGTTGAAACTGCTAATATAAATGATGGCGAACAAGAGGCCGTAGATGAATTGGAAGATGCGGAAGTAGAAATCGAAACAGATGCGAAAGTAGAAGAAGGCAAGGATTTTACAGATAAATTCAAAAAGTTTGGTAAAAAAGAAAAAAAGAAAGATCCTAAAGAAATTCTGATAGAGGAACTTATAGATAAGAACAGACGTCAGATGGCTGAATTCGATAACTTCAGGAAACGAACAGAAAAAGAGAAGTCAGCAATGTATGAAATTGGAGCGAAGGATATAATTGAAAAAATATTACCAATCGTGGATAATTTCGAAAGAGGATTTGATGCCATTTCAGATGAAGAAAAATCTTCACCGTTTATTGAAGGAATGGAGAAAGTATTCAAGCAACTTACAACAGCATTAGATGATGCAGGAGTCAAGACAATTGAAGCAGTAGGTCAGAATTTTGATCCTAATTTTCATAATGCAGTAATGCATATTGAAGATGAAGAACTTGGTGAAAACGTTGTAGCTGATGAATTCCAGAAGGGCTATACTTACAGAGAATCTGTAGTACGCCACAGTATGGTCAAGGTAGCAAATTAATTATATGGATTAAATTAAATAATTTCCTAATTATATTAGTAAAGCAACAAAAAGTTTATAAAAAATAAAAAATAGATTATAGAAAGCATATAGGAGGATTTAATAATGAGTAAAATTATAGGTATCGATTTAGGAACAACAAATTCATGTGTTGCAGTAATGGAAGGTGGTAAACCAGTAGTTATCGCTAATACAGAAGGTATTAGAACTACACCATCTATTGTAGCTTTTACAAAGACAGGAGAAAGACTTGTTGGTGAGGCCGCAAAACGTCAAGCAGTAACAAATGCAGAAAAGACAATTTCTTCAATAAAAAGACATATAGGTACAGATTATAAAGTAGCTATTGATGATAAGAAATATTCACCACAGGAAATTTCAGCTATGATTTTACAGAAATTAAAAGCAGATGCTGAAAGCTATTTGGGAGAAACTGTAACAGAAGCTGTTATTACAGTACCTGCTTACTTCAATGATGCTGAAAGACAGGCTACAAAAGATGCTGGTAAAATTGCAGGTCTTGATGTTAAGAGAATTATCAATGAACCAACAGCAGCAGCTTTAGCATATGGTCTTGATAATGAACATGAACAAAAGATCATGGTATATGATTTAGGTGGTGGTACATTTGATGTATCAATCATTGAAATCGGTGATGGTGTTATTGAAGTATTAGCAACATCTGGTGATAAAGTTCTTGGTGGCGATGATTTTGATAAGAAGATTACAGATTATATGTTAGCTGAATTTAAAAAAGCAGAAGGCGTTGACTTATCAAAAGATAAGATGGCTCTTCAAAGATTAAAAGAAGCAGCTGAAAAAGCAAAGAAAGAATTATCAACTGCTACAACAACAAACATTAACTTACCATTTATTACAGCTACAGCTGAAGGTCCAAAGCATTTTGATATGAACCTTACAAGAGCAAAATTTGATGAGTTGACACATGATTTAGTTGAAAGAACAGCAGCTCCAGTTTTAAATGCAATGAAAGATGCTGGCTTAACAAATGCTGAACTTACAAAAGTATTATTAGTTGGTGGTTCAACACGTATCCCTGCTGTACAAGATAAAGTAAAACAATTAACAGGTAAAGAAGCAAGCAAGACTCTTAACCCAGATGAATGTGTAGCAATTGGTGCTTCAATTCAGGGTGGTAAATTAGCAGGAGATGCTGGCGCTGGTGAAATCTTACTTCTTGATGTTACTCCACTTTCACTTTCAATTGAAACAATGGGCGGTGTTGCAACAAGATTAATAGAGAGAAATACAACTATTCCTACAAAGAAAAGCCAAGTATTCTCAACAGCAGCAGATAATCAGACAGCAGTTGACATTAATGTAGTTCAAGGTGAAAGACAATTTGCAAAAGATAACAAATCACTTGGACAATTTAGACTTGACGGTATTCCAACAGCAAGAAGAGGAATTCCACAGATTGAAGTTACATTTGATATTGATGCCAATGGTATCGTAAATGTTTCAGCTAAGGATATGGGAACTGGAAAAGAACAACGTATTACAATAACTGCCGGATCTAATATGTCAGATTCAGATATTGATAAAGCAGTAAAAGAAGCAGCAGAATTTGAATCACAAGATAAAAAACGTAAAGATGGCATTGATACACGTAATGATGCTGATTCAATGGTATTTCAGACAGAAAAAGCACTTACAGATGCTGGCGATAAGCTAGATCCTAGTGATAAAGCAGTGGTTGAAGCAAACTTAAGTGAACTTAAGGCATTAATTGAAAAAGCTAATCCAGAAGAAATGTCAGATGTACAGATTGATGAAATGAAAGCATCAAAAGAGAAGTTGATGGAAAGTGCTCAAAAACTATTTGAGAAACTTTACGAACAAGCAGGAGCAGCAGGAGCAGCAGGTCCAGATATGAATGCAGGTGCTGGTGCAGACGCAGGAACAACTCCAAACGATGATGTCGTTGATGGTGAATATAAAGAAGTATAAATTTACTAACATTTAGAAATTCATGAAACAAGAAAACAGTAAATCGAAATATACTTTCGATTTACTGTTATTCTTGTATATAATAGGGAATATGGATAGATATAATTATTTTTATTCAAAATTCAGATAGTAAAATATTTTTGACATATGGTATATATTAGAAAGGTAAAAATCATGGCAGATAAAAGAGATTATTATGAGGTGTTAGGTGTTCCTAAAACCGCTAATGATGCCGAACTTAAGAGCGCATATAGAAAATCGGCAAAGAAATATCATCCTGATACAAACCCAGGAGACGCGGAGTCAGAAGCAAAATTTAAAGAGGCTTCAGAAGCATACGCAGTGTTAAGTGATGCACAGAAACGTCAACAGTATGATCAACTTGGTCATGCAGCATTTGAGCAAGGTGGCGGAGCTGGAGCAGGCGGATTTGACTTTGATATGGGTAATATGGGTGACATATTCGGTGATATATTTGGCGATTTATTCGGTGGAGGCGGAAGCAGAGGCAGAAGAGGTGGCGGAAATGGACCGATACAAGGGGCTAATCTTAGGACTAGTATAAGAATTACATTTGAAGAATCTGTAACAGGTATAGATAAAGAAATAGAACTCACTTTAAAAGATGATTGTGCGAAGTGTCACGGAACTGGTGCAAAGCCAGGCACAGACCCACAGACTTGTCCAAAATGTGGTGGAAAAGGTCAAGTAATGTATACACAACAATCATTGTTTGGGGTGGTACGTAATGTGGCAACTTGTCCGGATTGTAATGGTACAGGTAAAATCATCAAAGAAAAATGTCCTGATTGCTACGGTTCAGGATACATCAGCAGTAAAAAGAAAATACAAGTATCTGTTCCAGCCGGTATTGATTCTGGGCAGAGCATTCGTATTAGAGAAAAAGGTGAACCTGGCAAAAATGGTGGACCAAGAGGCGATTTACTCGTTGAGGTAACAGTGTCTAGACATCCAATTTTCCAAAGACAAGATTATAATGTATTCTCAACTGTTCCAATTAGTTTCCCAATAGCTGTACTTGGCGGAGAAATTAAAGTAAAGACGGTTGATGGAAGTGTATTGTATGAAGTAAAACCTGGTACTCAGACTGATACTAAGATAAGACTCAAAGGAAAAGGAATTCCTTCACTTCGTAGTAAATCAATACGTGGTGATCATTATATTACATTGGTTGTTCAAGTTCCAGAAAAGCTCACAGAAGTACAGAAAGAAGCACTTCGAGCATATGATAAGACTATGCTTGGTGAAGTACCTCCAGAAGCTCCAGAGCATCCAGAAACGAAAAAGAAAAAAGGGATATTTAAATAGAACTTGGATACGGACGGACGCAAAAACTCCTATAGTTCCTCTTGTTCGCGCATTGCCTCTACAGGCTTGCCATGTCGTATGCATTCGGTTTGACACACAAAGATGTGTCAACCGCCTGTATACGATATGGCAAGTCTGT
>Ga0302165_10000273_pt1 | contig 20245 bp, 8 predicted proteins | sample I_Fen_E3_2_FD_193499 | JGI IMG/M metagenome (GOLD analysis project Ga0302165, IMG submission 193499) | Peat permafrost microbial communities from Stordalen Mire near Abisko, Sweden - I_Fen_E3_2 | ecosystem: Environmental > Terrestrial > Soil > Wetlands > Permafrost | place: Sweden: Abisko...
AATCCGCAAAAAGAAACAGCCTTTCCATATTTCTTGTTCTATTTTCAATAACCATGTTATTTGGAGAAACAACTGAATATAAACTCTGGTATGATAAGCCTGCCCAGGTTTGGACGGAAGCCTTACCTTTGGGTAACGGACGATTGGGAGCCATGGTATTTGGAAATCCTGGCACAGAACAAATACAGCTTAATGAAGCCACCATTTGGGCTGGACGACCGAATAACAATGCCAATCCCGATGCATTACTGGCTATTCCGAAGGTCCGTGAACTGGTTTTTGCCGGAAAATACCTGGAAGCACAGACGCTTGCCACTCAAAAAGTAATGTCCCAAACAAATTCAGGAATGCCCTATCAGCCTTTTGGTGATTTAAGGATATCCTTTCCGGGGCATACACGTTATACCGACTATTCCAGGGAATTAAGCCTGGATTCAGCCCGTGTTTTAGTAAAGTATCGCAAAGATGACGTTACATATAAACGTGAAATAATAACCTCCTTTACCGATCAGGTGGTTGTGGTTCACCTCACGGCCAGTAAGAAAAATAAAATCACCTTCAATGCCTTTTTGACTTCCCCGCATGCGGATGTCTTGATTGGCTGTGACGGGCAGAGTGTTACCCTTGATGGAATAACTTCCACGCATGAAGGCCTGAAAGGGAAAGTGCAGTTTAATGGAAGAATGACTGTAAAGACTCAAAGTGGAAGAATATCCTGCAAAGATGGGGTGCTGGCTGTGGAAGATGCTACCGAAGCCACTATATATGTTTCCATTGCCACTAATTTCAATAATTACCAGAACATTGATGGCAATGCAACCGAACGTGCTAAAGATTACATGAATAAAGCACTGCTTCATAGCTATCCTGAAATGAAGAAAACACATACGGCTTTTTTTAAACAATATATGGACCGGGTTTCACTTAATCTAGGGGAGAACCATTCGACAGAGACTACTGATAAACGTATTGAAAACTTTGCTAAAAATCAGGATAATCACTTATTAGCGATATATTTCCAATTTGGAAGGTATTTGCTTATCTGCTCCTCGCAGCCAGGAGGGCAACCTGCAAATCTTCAGGGAATATGGAATGATAAACTATTTCCAGCGTGGGATAGTAAATACACCACGAATATTAATCTTGAAATGAATTATTGGCCGGCGGAAGTTACTCATCTGAGTGAACTCTATGGACCGTTATTGCAACTGACCAAGGAAGTCAGTGTATCGGGGAAGGAAACGGCTAAAATCATGTATGGAGCCGATGGCTGGGTGTTGCATCATAATACCGATATATGGCGAACTACCGGAGCTGTGGACAAAGCTCCCTCGGGCATGTGGTTAGGTGGAGGAGCCTGGTTATGCCGCCATTTGTGGGAACATTATTTATATACGGGTGATACTGCCTTTCTGAAATCAATCTATCCGATCATGAAAGAATCAGCCCTATTTTATGATCAGGTCATGGTAAAAGAACCCGTTCACAATTGGTTGGTGGTTTGTCCCTCCAATTCACCCGAAAATACCCATGCAGGAAGCAAAGGAGAAGCTACTACGGCAGGTGGGGTGACGATGGATAATGAGTTGATCTTTGATTTATGGAGTTCAGTCATTGCCGGTTCAAAAATACTCAATACTGATACTGATTTTGCCGACCGGTTACAAAACAGGCTTAAGGAAATGGCTCCGTTTCAAATAGGCAGGTGGGGTCAGTTACAGGAATGGATGTTCGATTGGGATAACCCTGATGATACACACCGGCATGTTTCACATTTGTATGGGTTGTTTCCAAGTAACCAGATATCGCCTTTTCGCACACCCCAGCTGCTGGATGCAGCACGAACTTCACTGATTCATCGCGGTGATCCTTCAACAGGTTGGAGCATGGCATGGAAAGTTTGCCTGTGGGCCAGACTGCTTGATGGGAACCATGCGTACAAACTGATTACGGATCAACTCACACTGGTTCGGAATGAAAAGAAACAAGGAGGAACATATCCAAATTTATTTGATGCCCATCCACCCTTCCAGATAGATGGAAACTTTGGATGTACTGCAGGTATTGCCGAAATGTTGATGCAAAGCCATGATGGATTTATTTACCTGCTTCCTGCACTTCCTACACAATGGAACCAGGGTGAAGTGAAAGGGATCATTGCCCGTGGTGGATTTGAACTGGATATAAAATGGAGCAAAGGGAAAGTAGAGAAAGTGATTATCAAATCACAAGTTGGCGGCAATTGCCGGTTACGCTCGCAAACACCTTTAAAAGGAAGTGGTTTGACGGTAGCAAAAGGTGAAAATACGAACAGACTGTATGATGTTCCTACTGTGTCAAAACCGTTGATAAACGAAAATGCCCATCTTCAGCCTGTGAATCTTAAAAAAACGTATCTTTACGATTTGAAAACGGAAGCAGGAAAGGAATACGTTTTAAATTAGTCAATTTAGAATAAAATATTAATATGAGAAACTCTTTTTTTTACACGTTGTTTTTACTGTCAATAACTGTCGGATTGGTCTCCGCTCAATCTAAACCAGCTAAACATCCCTGGGATAACGGCAAATTAGTGGTAAGTGAGAATCATCGGTATCTGCAGCATGAAAATGGGACTCCTTTCTTTTGGTTGGGTGATACGGGTTGGTTATTGCCAGAACGTCTCAACCGTGACGAAGCGGACTTTTACCTGGGTGAATGCAGCAAAAATGGCTACAATGTAGTTCAGGTACAAACCATCAATGATGTCCCTGGTTTTAATACCTATGGACAGTCGTCAATGCCCGAAGGTTTCGATTTCAAAAACATCGATAAAAAAGGTGTCTACGGATATTGGGACCACATGGACTATATCATCAAAATGGCAGAAAAGAAAGGCATTTATATTGGAATGGTCTGTATCTGGGGAGGTTTGGTAAACGCCGGACAGATGGATGTAAAAGAGGCAAAGGCGTATGGTAAATTTCTGGGCGAACGCTATAAAAACTCACCAAATATCATTTGGTTTATTGGCGGGGATATTCGTGGCGATATAAAAACCGAAGTGTGGGAAACATTGGCAAATTCAATAAAAGCAGTTGATAAAAACCATTTGATGACTTTCCACCCTCGTGGACGAACTTGTTCATCAACCTGGTTTAACAATGCTCCCTGGCTTGATTTCAATATGTTCCAGAGTGGTCACCGCCGTTACGGGCAACGCAAAGGTGATGGCGATTATACCATCGCCGAAAATACAGAAGAAGATAACTGGCGTTATGCAGAAAAAAGCCTGGCTATGTCTTCTACAAAACCGGTTATTGATGGAGAACCTGCTTACGAAGATATTCCGCAGGGACTGCATGACTTCAACGAAGTACACTGGAATGCGAATGATGTGCGTCGATACGCTTACTGGTCAGTATTTGCAGGTTCGTTTGGACACACCTATGGACATAATTCTATCATGCAATTCTACCGTCCGGGACTCCTGGGTGCTTATGGTGCAAAACGTGCGTGGTTTGATTGTCTGGAAGACCCGGGTTATGTTCAGATGAAGTATCTGAAGAAACTGATACTAGCCTTCCCTTTTCTTGAACGCGTGCCTGACCAAAGCGTTGTAGCCGGACAAAATGGTGAGCGTTATGAACGTGCCATTGCTACACGGGGCAATGATTATTTGCTGGTTTACAACTATACGGGACGGCCTATGCAAATTGATTTATCTAAAATCAGCGGAGCAAAGAAAAACTGCTGGTGGTTCAATCCTAAAAATGGAACGTTAGAATACATAGGTGAATTTGAAGGTAATAAAACAACCAACTTCCAGATTGATGTAGCCTATAATTCCGGGAATGACAGGGTGTTAATTGCTGTTGATAGTTCCAAAAACTACATTCCTAAAGATAGCAAGAGTATTCTTTAAAATACATAAACAGGAACACAACTAAAGTGCGTTCCTATTCTTTTCTAATTCCTCATTTTGCAAAGTAAATATCTGTTTAAATGAAACCAACATTTCTAATACTGTCAGTCTTTCTTCATCTTGTTTTAGTTGCCAATGCCACCATTTCAGTCACTTCGCTACGAACCGAAGGAATGACTAACCCTCAGGGCATTGATACAGAGAAACCCCGCTTCAGTTGGAAGACTGAAGCCACCACCGAGCAAGGTGTTGTCCAGAAAACTTATCAGATTTTAGTAGCTTCCTCCCTGGATAATCTAAAAAATGAGAACGGAGACATTTGGAACAGTGGCAAAGTTGCTTCTGATGTTTCACTCTGGATTCCGTTTGCAGGTAAGCCTGTGAAAAGTAACGGAGTTTATTTCTGGAAAGTAAAAGTAGGAACCAACAAAGGCGAAAGCAGCTGGAGTGAACCGGCCAGATGGAGCATGGGATTGTTCGAAGAAACAGATTGGAAGTCGGCACAGTGGATTGGGTTGGACAAAGCCATGCCCTGGGACGATGAGAGTTATTACAGCCGTTTATCGGCACGGTATGTACGCAAAGAGTTTTCTGCAAAAAAGGAAATCAACCGTGCTACGGTTCACATTTGTGGACTTGGACTTTACGAGCTTTTTCTGAATGGTAAGAAAGTAGGCGATCAGGTATTGGCACCAGCTTCCACAGGCTATGATAAAACTGTTTTGTACAATACCTACGATGTGACTTCTGTTTTGCAAAAAGGAAAGAATGCCGTGGGAATAACACTCGGCAACGGACGTTTCTACAACATGCGTCAAAAATACAAACCATGGAAAGTACCGACATATGGTTATCCGAAGGTACGTATGACTTTAATAATTGAATATACCGACGGAACAACGGAAAGTATTGGAACAAAAGATAACTGGAAGCTGACCGCTGATGGCCCCATCCGCAGCAATAATGAATACAACGGGGAAGAGTATGATGCACGGAAGGAACTGACCGGTTGGAACAAGGTGGGCTATGATGACTCTAAATGGGAAGAAGCCCAGCACGTACGTTTTCCGGAAGGGCAACTCCGTGCTCAAATGATGCCCGGCATGAAAGTACTGGATAGAATCAAGCCTGTCTCTTTGAAACCTCTAGGTAGTAGCTATATTCTGGATCTGGGACAAAACATGGCAGGATGGATTCGTATTAAAGTTCATGGAGCTGTGGGTGATACAGTAAAACTCCGTTTTGCAGAAACACTTCAGAAAAATGGTAAACTCTACACTGAAAATCTTCGCAGTGCACGCTGTACCGATTTGTATATTATGAAAGGTGACGCTCAGGGTGAAGAGTGGGCTCCTTGCTTTATTTACCATGGCTTTCGCTATGTGGAAGTCAACGGACTGAAGTACATCCCTTCACCCACTGATTTTACAGCAGAGGTGGTTAGTGATGATATGGAAAATCTGGGCACTTTGACAACTTCCAATACTGTGCTAAATCAGGTGTTGAAAAATGCATGGTGGGGCATTCGGGATAATTACAAAGGTATGCCGGTAGATTGTCCGCAGCGAGATGAACGCCAACCCTGGTTAGGGGATCGTGCCATGGGCTCAATGGGCGAAAGTTTCCTGTTTGACAATAACCTGATTTATTCCAAATGGAGTAAAGATATCCGTGATGCGCAACGTCAGGATGGTTGCATTCCCGATGTGGCACCGGTTTATCTCACATATTACACCGACAATGTAACCTGGCCTGCTACCTTGCCCTTCCTATGCGATATGACTTACACCCAATTCGGGAATAAAAAACCTATCGAAGATAATTACGCGGCTATCAAAAAATGGATGGTGCATATGGAAAAAAACTATATGTCGGCGGATTATCTGATGACAAAGGACCAATATGGTGACTGGTGTATGCCGCCCGAAGACCTGAAAATGATTCATAGCCAGGATCCGAATCGTATTACGGACGGAACGCTTATTTCCACGGCCTACTACTACAAGATATTGCGCATGATGGTACGCTTTGCAGATTTGCAGGGATTCATGGACGAAGCAAATAACTTCTCCTCTCTCGCAGAAAAAGTGAAGACTGGTTTTAATAAAAGATACTTCCATCCCGATTCTTTTTTTTATGGAAATAATACCGCTACCTCTAACCTGTTGCCGCTGGCATTTGGTATGGTTCCTAAGCAATATACAGATTCGGTTTGCAAACAAATACTTCACACGGTAGTGCCCGGAAATACTAAATCACAGATTGGAACTGCTGAGTTGAATATTACCAGCGGTGTGGTCGGCATTCAGTGGTTGATGCGTGAATTGAGTTCTATGGGACGGGCAGATGTAGCTTTTGCTCTGGCTTCGAACACCAAATATCCTTCGTGGGGTTATATGGCGGCCAATGGCGCAACTACCATTTGGGAACTATGGAACGGTAACACCGCCAGTCCTGAAATGAATTCAGGCAACCATGTCATGTTGCTTGGAGACTTGTTGACGTGGAGTTATGAGAACCTAGGTGGTATAAAAACGGATTATCAACAAGTAGGTTTTAAACATATTGTGCTGAAACCTGATTTTTCCATTCCTGATCTGGAATATGTCAATGCTTCGTATATCACCCCTTACGGCAAGTTGGTAAGTAACTGGAAAAAGACCTTGATGAAACTGCATTGGGAAGTTACTATTCCGGTGAATGCAACTGTTGAACTGCATTTTCCCAACGGAAAAGTGCAACAAACCGGTTCAGGTTCGTATACTTTCGATATCGATATCCCGCAACGCAAGGGCATTGTGACCAACGAATTTCTCTACGAGAAAGCTCCCTTCCCGCAAGCCCATTCAGCTACGATTGTTGAAACTACTGCCGGTGACCTGGTATCCGCTTTTTTTGGAGGAACTCGCGAAGGTGCACCTGACGTGTGCATATATACTTGCCGCAAGGATAAAGACAGCAAGGCCTGGACTCAACCTGAAATGGCTGCCGATGGTATCTTTAGTCCAACTTTGCGCAAAGCTTGTTACAACCCGGTGCTGTATCAAATGCCCGGTGGACCGCTATACCTGTTCTATAAAATAGGAAATAAAGTATCGGATTGGACAGGTTATTTGAAAAAGAGTGATGATGGTGGCCATACGTGGAGTAAAGCTTATCAGCTTCCTGATGGTTATCTGGGACCGATCAAGAATAAAATTGTAGATGTAGATGGAAAAGCCATTGCACCGTCAAGTACTGAAACAGGTGGTTGGAAGGTGCATTTTGAAATTGCCGAAGACGGTGGACGACGGACACATATTGTGGGTCCGCTGGCCGCCGAAAAAGCAGTATTGACTCAGGATATGATTGCTGACAAAAGCAATAAAAAAGAAGACATGGAAGGAGGCGACAATTCATCTGCCACTACCGTTCAGGCCATTCAACCGAGCATCCTGACGTACAAGGATGGTCGCCTGCAAATACTTTGCCGCACGCGCAACGGCCGCATAGCCACTTCGTGGAGTTCGGATAAAGGGGAAACATGGACTCCACTCTCTTTGACCAGTCTGCCCAATAATAATTCAGGAACAGATGCCGTAACGCTTCAGGATGGCAGACAGGTGCTTATCTACAATGCGGTGGCCACTCCTGCGGGTGAGAAGAAAGGCGTACGCACACCACTCAATATTGCTGTATCAAAAGATGGTGTAAACTGGAATATGGTGATGACATTGGAAGATTCCCCTATTTCCCAATACTCCTACCCATCCATTATACAGGGAAAAGATGGGCGAATCCATGTGGTGTATACCTGGAGAAGACAGCGGATTAAATATATGGAGGTGAAGTTGTAATTAAATTTCATTGTTTTATCTTATTCTATGTTAATAATTGCATTATGATAGGTTATCAGGTATGACAAACATTCATGTGTTACGTCTTATTTGATATGTATTGTATTTGGTTTATGTATTTATACACTAAGCGCATACCGTTTTATAACAAGATCTAATCACTATTAAACAATTAAATATTTAAATTTATGAAAAAAATCATTACTTCTTTTATGGTTTTGTTCTTCCTTATTGGGGTGGGAACAAAAAGCTACGGCCAGGCTGCTGGTGACTATGTATTTACACAACCAACTGCTACTGATTCTTTGTGGCTCCATATTTCTAACTGGGGAATATCTGATGGTGCAGGAGGTACTTCAGCTGCTACTCGTTTACCCGGTGTAAATGATAACGTATATATTCCAGCGAATAAATTAAATGCCATAGTACCTTCTTTTACCGGATCTGCATCTTTGACAAAAGAATCAGCAACAATTACTCTTACAGCAGCTAACCCGGCACTAGTTGTTGGAATGAATGTTACAGGTACTAATGTTGCTGCAAATAGTAAGATTGTGAGTATTAATGGTACAAGCGTTGTTTTGAGTTTAGCATCAACATCTACTATTACGACTCCCACTACTTCGACATTGACATTTGCTTATGCAACTACAATAACATCATCCATTACTTCAGGATCAACTACAGCTACATTATCTGAAACTAATGCATTTGTTTTTCCGGGTATGTTGATAACTGGAGTCGGAATTGCAACTGGAACCACTGTTCAAAGTGTTAGTGGCATGACATTAACTCTATCAACTGCTGCGACAGCTACGAATGCAATTGCTTCTTTGACCTTTGCTCAGAACCCCAGTTGTAAATCTCTGAACGTTAGTGGAGCTTTCAGAAATATGACAAGTTTTGTTGTAAATGGGGATATTAATGTTGGTGGCACCGGATTAGTTACGGTTGCCAGCAATGCCTCTTGCAAAAATTTAAATGTAAATGGAGTAGTAAGAAATAATGCAGAGTTTGTTGTTAATGGCGATGTTACTGTTAATTTAGGAGGTATTCTTACACTAGCCACAGATTTATATTGTGTAAATTTAAATAACTATGGAACATTTAATTCCGCTTACGGATATAGAAGTTCCAAGAATCTTTATGTTGGATATCTTAATAAAGTTCCGGGTACAAGTGATTATGCCATTATTAACGACGGAACATTTGGTGATACAGCTCCTAAAGTACCTCAAGGAAATACAGGCGGTATAAATGTAATATATAGTAATCAAGCTAACAGTGTTACTATTAAAACTTCAACACCATCAGTTTCCACTTATGCATTCAATGCAGCGCAATTAGTACCAACTGCCTATAGCAAGACTACAGCTAATACGACACTTAATATTAAAGAAACAATGTCATTACTTAAAAGTAGCGGTATAAACTTATCTGTTCAAAACAATGACTCATCGGTAAATACTACTCGTACATGTAATATCGATCCTGGTGTAACTGTATATCTTGGTTGTAATTTTCATGCAAACAGAGGTGTATCTACTAATCCTCAGGGAAGCTTTGTTTACAATGTTTATGGAACACTTGATTTAGGTACTTATGCTTCAGTAAACAATAACATGACAGCTGCAGCAACGCAAATAACCGCCTTTAGTTTATGTATGACCACAGTTGCCGGAAATGCTGGTACACTGACTTTTAATTTGGGAGATGGCACACAAGCTAATGCTGGTTCTTTGATTTTAGGCAGCAATGTGCAAATGATTAAACAAAACACTCAAACCATTGCTATTAATTTCAAAGATTATTCTACGGTAAAAGTAACTGGAAACTACGGTTGGGTAATGAACTATCAATTATTGAATAATAATAATCCAGCGTTGTATTTATTTCCAAAGAACTACTTTAACCTTACACTTAATGGTGCAGGGGTAATATTACCTGTTGTTGCTGCTATAAAAGGTACAAAGACTTATACCCAAACTTATGTACCTCCTGTAGATCCTGCAACTACTCCAGCCACTAGTTGGACTAAAGCTACAAGTGCGACACAAGGTTCAATACTATATACTGGTACTAGCTATTATTATGTACCAGTTGTAAGAGCTACTAGTTCGTATAAAACTGGTGACAATCCATTAACCTTGGTTGGTGATACTATTTTTCAATATATTAAACCATCGACAGTGCTACCAGGGATAGTAATAAATGGTCCAGGAATATCGAATTTCACGGTAACCTCGTTAAGTGGTAATAGTCTTACTATGAGTGCTATAGTCGGAACTATGAATCCTAATGCCCCAGTATCAAATGCAATACTTTCATTTACAGGAGGTAAATCAGATGCAGCTACTGCACCTACAGGCACAAGCACTAATGCTTATAGTCCTGTTTTAGATGGAACACAATATCTTATTTATTTAGGAGGAAATGATTTTCCAACTACTTCAACTACTCTTACAGCTGTTAATTCTCCTAATGCTGCTAATGACGTATTTGTTTATTCAAACGAAAGGAATAAACTGGTAATTGCCAATGCCAATGAGGGGGATATCGCTGCCGTTTATACAATTAGTGGAATTAAAGTTGCTTCAGCTAAACTAACAAGTGATAAAACTACTGTAAGCATTGCAAGTGGAATTTACCTGGTTAAGGTGAATGCCTCTGTATCAAAAGTAATTGTAAGGTAATTTCAACTATTCAATAATATAAACGGGATGTGGCTTGATGGTTACATCCCGTTTTTATGTTTAATGGCAGAAAATAGGTAATAAAAACATTCTCAAACAGGCATTGAAAATAGCTCTCAATTTAAGAGATAAGATAGAAAATTTTCGGTTTGCGAGGTTATACCTTGTTTGGAAAGATAATTGTCGATACTGCCTTTCTATTTGCCAAATGTTTAGTATCTCTTGCTCAAATTCCTTTCGTTTAAGACAAGTAAATCCCGCGCTTGATTATTTGTTCTATTTGTGTTTATTTTTCCACCCTGAGGCTTAAAATCGTTTCTGGTGTAGCATTACACACTACTTTCACTACCTCCTGAAATAATACGTCCGTCACTGCTTCAACCTGTGCTACCGTAAATAAAAAGAGAAATGGAGATGCCGACATTATCGACACCTCCATTTTTTACCTATAAAATAATCCCTTTTGATTTGTATACTTTTTGTAAAATGATTTCCCGTCCGCCATGGATAGGTCTACACTTGAAATTTCAGAAGAATATCAAGATAAATCATATGCGTTTTTTATTATTTTAACGTGAGTTCGACATAAGCAAGCAAACATTATTTTTCATAATAAAATGAATAGTTCGGTGCTCTGCACCTTTTTTCTCTGATTAATCTAAATTCTACAAATAGCATGGTGCTCTGCACCTTTTTTAGGGACAGAGTCCCGTACTATTTGTAGTGTATTTCCATAAACATGTAATCAAAGGTGAGAGCACCGAACTATTCAGATCATTTTGAATTGATTATAAACGTATTATAAAACTACAATTTTATTTCTTATATCGAACTCACGTTATTTTAAATTGCTTGGTATCTAAGGACAGGTTTTTAATCTGAACCAAATAACAACCTTCAGTAAGACTAGATATATCTACAGAGCTATTTTCTGACAATGAACAAAACATGACCTGTTTGCCTGTCAGGTCGAAAATTTTAGCAGATTGTAGTGGATTATCACTTATTACCTGAAACTTTTTTTACTATGGTTGGAACTATCTTGCATTAAAACTCTTTACCTCTTTTATGGCAGTATTAAAATTATGAGAGATATTTTCACCCATTAGGCTGGCAAGGTAAACTTCCAGTGCTGTATACCCTTCCGGAGTTCTCAGATTACGATCTTCCGGATTATTCGGATTCAATCCATTTGCAAGTTCCCAGGCATCAGGCATACCGTCATTATCGGTGTCAACAGGAGAGGCAACCTTTGCATAAGGCATGTACCCTTCGGCTTCGTACGATTTATCGATAATTCCCCAAGTACCATGTGAAGCTTTGAATGTTGCCGTTCCATTTTTTACTTCACGTATGACTCGTCGCTCAACAGAGTCCCTGTTTATAGTTCCTGCTCTTGCAAGTATAGTCTTGTAAGCATCACGCGCCGTTTGAATGTTGGTTTTGTAGGGAACATATCCAACCCAAATACCATGATGCATAACTTTGTAAGGAGGCGTAAGTAAAGTATCAGAACCTGACGTTGCTTTTGATGGTAGTGTTGTTCCGGTTGTTCCTGACCATTTACGTGTGAATCCATTCCAGTTATCCGTATTCAAAGTAGGGTAACCTTCCATGATGTTTCCTGACAGATACCATTTTGGAATGTTTGCTCCATTAACAATGTAATTGGTAAAGAAGTATTTATTTCCTGTAGGGGTTGCAGGACCCGGTTTATAGTAATTGCTAATAAAGTTGCAGGTGTGTGATCGGTCGCCTGTGTTTACATCGCCACCGTATGCAGCATTGGTATTTCCCCAGTTGTATACCACATTGTTTATAAATTCAATAAACACATTTGTTTCATTTTTGGATCTGGCACCGTTAAGACGTGGTGAACGGGACTGGTTGTTTGTCCACAGGTTGTGATGATAGGTGGCACAGATCCCTCCGGTTTGTGACCCATAACCACGATGTCCTTTACCATGACCATCGTCATAAAGTGCATCATGAAATATGGACCATTGGACAGTTGTAAAATAATTATCATAGAAAGTAAGATTTTCCTCGCCTGACCAGCCAAAATTACAATGGTCGAAAATAACGCGTACTGCATTTTCGCAGTCTACCGATCCTCCCGGAAGAAAGGTGCTATCTGCAGCATTTTCCCCAACCCGGAAACGTACGTTTCGTATAACCAGGTCGGAACATTTGCCTAAATTTACCCGGCCATTTCGTATCATAATACCTTCCCCGGGGGAGGTTTGTCCTGCAATGGTCATTTTATCTCTTGAACATCGGATTTCATTTTTGTTTACAACGTTTTTGCCTGATGTTAGCAAATAGGGTTTTAGTGTAATAATCCCCGATACCCGAAATATGATGGTGATGGAATCGCCCGGATACTGGGTTAATGCCCAACGGAAGCTTCCCGGAATGGGTGCCTCTAAATTATTGTAAGCCAGATAGTCCTGCAGGTTGTCTACAAAAACCACTTTCCCTCCTCTACCACCTTTGGCATATTTACCATAACCTTCTGCTGAAGGGAATGCCGGTGTTTGAGAATCTATAGAGGTGAAAACTGTTATAAGAAACAACAGGGTCAGAACGAAATAAGTTTGATTTTTTTTCATTTTATAATATAAGTAAATGGAATAATTAAATGTCGTATTCTGTAAATAAAACGATTTTTAATATCTATCGCCGCTTTCGGCTTGACGGAAGCGGCGATAGATAAATATATACTAAAATGTGACATACTATTGTTTCAACTACTTATGAGATAAATAATAGAAACAAAAAATGTATATAATACTTTATGCCTTGCGAACTGGTAATTTGCTTTAAAAGAAAATTATTCTGTAACTGAAATTAATTTGTTAATGTAGTTGCAATTGTTGTAACCCTTTGTAAATTGATTTTCTATCCACCTATAAATATCTTCAGTTGAAATTTTAGAAGTATATCCAGGTATATTATATTTATTTTTTTATTATTTTAAATTGTTGGATATCTCCGGAGCCGTTTTTAATCTGAACCAAATAAACACCTTTAGTCAGATTAGATATGTCTACAGAATTATTTTCTGTCAATGAACTTAACATTACCAGTTTACCTGTCAGGTCGAAAATTTTCACAGATTGTAAAGGATTGTCACTTATTACCTGGAAACTTTTTGTTACTGTAGTTGGAACTATGCTTGCATTAAAACTCTTCACCTCCTGAACGGCTGTTGTAGTAAAATTATGAGCAATACTCTCACCCATTAGACTGGCCAGATAAACTTCCAATGCAGTATACCCTTCCGGAGTTCTCAGATTACGATCTTCCGGATTGTTAGGATCCAATCCATTGGCAACTTCCCAGACATCAGGCATCCCGTCATTATCGGTATCAGTAGGAGCGACAGATGCTGCATAAGGTCTGTAACCTTCTGCATTATATGATTTATCGATTATTCCCCATGATCCTAAGGAAGCTTTGAAGGTTGCGGTTCCGTTTGTTACTTCGCGTATAATGCGTCGTTCAACAGAGTCTCTGTTTACAGTTCCAACTTTTGCAAGAGTAGCATTGTAAGCATCAGTTGCAGTTTGAATGTTGGTTTTATAGGGAGTGTACCCAACCCAGGTACCATTATAGATCACGCTTGCAGGTGGTAAAAGCATAACGTCTGATCCGGCAGTAGCTTTTGTTGGAAGCGTGCTACCTGCTGTTGACCATTTCCAGGTAAATCCGTTCCAGTTGTTTGAGTTCAATGAAGCAGAACCTTCCATTATATTTCCTGAAAGGTACCATTGTGGTATACTGCTGGCACCAGTATTGATGTAATTAGTAAAAAAATAGTAAGTGCCTGTTGGAGTACCAGGACCGGGTTTGTAATAGTTTCCTATAAAATTACAGGTGTGTGAGCGTGTGCCGGATGCTACTATATCGCCACCGTATGCAGCGTTGCGACTTCCCCAGTTATAAACCACATTGTTTATAAATTCAATAAACACATTTGTTTCATTATCGGTTCTTGCTCCGTTTAGGCGGGGTGAACGGGATTCGTTATTCGTCCACAGGTTGTGATGATAGGTGGCACAGATCCCTCCGGTTTGTGACCCATAGCTTCGATTTCCTTTACCATGACCATCGTCATAAAGTGCATCATGAAATATTGTCCATTGAACGGTGGTATACCTATTGTCATAGAAAGTAAGGTTCTCTTCTCCTGACCAGCCAAAATTACAATGGTCGAAAATGACACGAACTGCATTTTCGCAGTCTACCGATCCTCCGGGTAGAAAAGTGCTGTCTGCAGCGTTTTCACCAACCCGAAAACGCATGTTCCGTATAACCAGGTCTGTACATCCACCTAAATTTACACGACCATTCCGTATGACAATACCTTCGCCAGGGGCAGTTTGACCGGCAATGGTCATTTTAGCTCTTGTGCAACGGATTTCGTTTCGATTTGTTACAGTGGATCCCGATGTAGCTAAAAGGGGTTTAAGTTTGATAATCCCCGATACGCGGAATATGATGGTGATCGAATCGCCCGGATATTGCGTTAATGCCCAGCGGAAGCTTCCTGGGATGGGGGTCTCTGTATTATTATAAGCGATGTAGTCCTGCAAATTATCGACGAAAACAACTTTTCCTCCTCTACCCCCTTTGGCATATTTTCCATAACCTTCTGCAGTAGGGAAAGCCGGTGTCTGAGAATTTACAAATGTTGAAACTTCTGCCAGAAATAGCAGGATAAGCATGAAATGAGTTTGAAATTTTTTCATTGTATTATATACGAGTTAAACATAAGATGAATAATTGTAACAAAAATACATACTCTGTTTTATGTCTTTTGCGAAAAATCGGTATTTTATGTGGAATAATTAATACAAAGCTATCAATTTGCTTTAAAAGAAACTTTATTCTGTCCTAATATTATTTTTTTAGTAAAAGTCAGGCCTTTATCTTGAATTTTTAATAGATATACTCCTTGAGATAAGTTGTTTAGTGCTAATGTCGATTCATTGGTCTTTTGGGCGATAATGTTCCCTGTAGTTGTAACCAACTGCATTTTTTCTACACATTGACTGAGAGAAATTGCTTGATTATTTATCGTAATTACAACATCTCCCACCTGAACATCAGATAAGGCAGTTGCAATGGTGGTAAGCTCGCTTAATACCCCGATAGAATTCAAGGATCTTACGCTGTATATACCGGTACTGCCCGAATTGTCCACATAACTTATTCCCGTAACTGAGGCAAGGTATTTTCCATCTTTGTATACAATATAGCCAATTGCTCCGTCAGCAGCCGACCAGCTTATTGCAGATCCATTTATAGCAAGGTTCTCAGGTTTTGCCGTTGGAGTACTTTTTGTAATAGGGTCAAAACTGGTAGTAAAAGTTGTTGCGTAGACTGTCTTCGGATTTAGTATGCTATCTGCATCGTACTGTTGAAGCTGGAAACTCCAGCTGATTCTGCTGCTTACGTTTGCCGGTGATCCGTCCGGGTTCATGCTGTTGTATTCCGCAAAGCTTGCTGTTGTTTCATTTCCACTCATTGTTGCCCAACCTGCAGGTTTGATATGTTTTCCAAGAGTGCAGTTTAAATAATATGCCCCTGCATTGGTATTCCATGGCCGGCCTAAGTCATAACTCCCGGTGGCTACATCCGTGTTGGCTGTTATATTACATCTGCGAAATACAAAACCAAGATTTAATGTTTTTCCTGCAACCGAGGATGCTTTGGTGGTATACGAATCTTCCGGTGCTACGATATGACCTCCACCACTCACACAATTAATGGTGCAATCGTCAAAGAAAAGAGTACCTCCTGCGTAAATAAAATCTACTGCTCCTTCGAGCCAGCAATTTTTAAAATAGCCACGTGTTCCTTTTTTGGATCGGTACGTATCCTGGTAACCCAATACTTTACAGTTCTTGAATATCTGGCGGTCGCCTGCAGTATAGAGAGCTTCTGCCATACCAGTAGCACCTGCAGCATTTTGAATATTAATGTTTTCGGCATAGAAATCAGTAGCATAAAGTTTAACGGTACACACATCTTCGTAAGTAGGTGTACCACTTGAAGCACGCGACTGAGAGTGGGTGATAAGTACACCACCATAGCTTTCGCCAATCATACTGATTTTTTTTGTGGAGGCTGACTGTTTTGTCCCTAGTGTGACTTGTTCATTGTACGTGCCATTTTTGATAAACAGCATGCTGGTCTGTCCATCGGGGCATGCATTCAAAGCCGCTTGTATGGTGGTATAATCCCCGGAACCATCAGTTGCAACAACATATTTGAATACCTGGGCTGATGCATTTATGGAAAACATCAACAAACAGATTAATATAAGAAATAAAGTGTGGTGTTTCATCATAGATATATTAGAATGGTTGTAAATCGTATTTTTAAATAAAATATAAATTCCCGTAGAAGCCAAAATTTAGTGATAAATCATTAATTTAGGTGGCAACTACGGGAATTCAAATGTAAGGTTTATAAATACTCTTGCATTATATCATATTGACTTATTCAGCCAATGGATCATAAGTACCGTTAGCATTCCCGTTTTCAAGGTCACCCCAACCGATAGTCTGTTTCAATGTTACATTCATTTGTTGTGCGCTATTTTTCAAACCAATGAAGTAATACTGTGGTTGAAAGGTCACAGCAGATGCATCTACAGTATAAGACTTCCGATATAAATAGTTTGCATAAAAAGTATACAGTTTATCAATCGTGTTTCCGGTTACCTGAACAGTAGAATCACTCATCAAATTCAGGGCCGTAGGACGAGTAATGCTATTCTTAACTATAGGATCATTTGCAAAACCTGTTACAGTAGTTGCAGTAGAAATACCATGGTTATCTGCCACACGAATTTCAATACCATTTCGATATTTCCCATTAAATGCCGGCACTCCCAAATAGGTACAGGTATTACCTGAAAAACCTGTTAATGCCCAACTGCCATTCAACGTTCCCTGTCCTGCACCTCCATCAAAGAGCATCCAACGACGCATATCATCAAAACGTTTGCCTTCATACGCCAGTTCTATTTGACGCTCATACAGGATGGCCGCAAACAGTTTTGCACGGTTACCATTAAGATCTGCATCTAATCCATAATTATTGGCACTTGTATAACCCACACGCTTACGGATTAGCTGCAAAGCAGCCACAGCTTCATCCGGGTGATTAGCACCACAAGCTGATTCGGCAAAGTTCAATAATACTTCCGCATAACGAATCTCCATGTATGGAGCTGCTGATAAACTAAATGCCTTACCTGCACCAAGTGCTGTATTGTATGTATACAGTGGAGAAGTATTTACATCGTTGTCATCTGTCCGTTTGCGAACAAAAACACTGGTATTGTTAGCTCCTAAACCGTCCGCACCAAAACCGGTGTAGGCTGCTGATGCCATTTTTGTTGCATCATCATACCATGTATAACTCCAAAGCACATAGTTGCTACCTATGTATGGATACGAATTGGCTCCCAACGAAGTAGGATCACCGCTAAATGCCCATCTTTCACCAGGGAAAGAAAATGTGCGATAAAAACGCGGATCTCTGTTTATAAAGAAACGTTGGTTATCATAAACGTAAGAAGACGGTGTCAATAATGAAGAAACAGACGATGTTGAAGATGGTTTCTTACCATCTGCCATAGGGAAAAGATCTATCATCTGGGAAGTCGTTTTTTTACCACCACTACCTCCGGCATTATATGGGCGGATCGAATTTTCCCATCCATTATTTTTGTCGTAGTTGGTACCTGGTGAAGTTTGCACTGTGTTATATAATGTCACAAATACAGCCTCCGGACTGACGTAAGTAGAAAACATATTTGCCCAACCGGAAGCATTTCTACCCGGGCTAGATAAATTAGCTAAGCCGAACCCTCCTGTTGTTAATTTCTCAATCGCAGCTTTATTAGATTGATAGGCTGCTTCCCAACGAGTAACGTCGTCTGCACGGTTAAAGAGCGGACTGGCATAGAGCATACGAGCACGACCTTGCAACGCTAAAGCTGCACCGGCTGTTATACGGCCATAATCAGTAGCTGAAGATGCTGACCAGTTAGCTGGTAAATAGTTGGCTGCAGAATCCAAATTGTTACAGATAAAATCGATACATGCCTTGGAAGTAGCGCGAGGAATTACCAAAGTTAAACCACCACTATTCCCGATGATTGGGTTTTGCACATGATCAACAATTGGTACTCCACCGTATATCTTTACCAACAAATAGTATTGCCATGCACGGAAAAAATAAGTTTGTCCCAACAATATCTTTTTCTGATCACTGGTAAGAGTTCCACCCTTAATACCCTCCAGTATCATGTTACACTCACGAATATACCCGTAAGGGCTGATATTTTTATTCTGGTAATAAAAATAATCCGGTACATTCGTATTGTCCAGAATTATGGATGGATCTACATATTGAGATAATCCTCCGTACTCTTCAGTACATTTAGAATAATCGTCAGATGTGCCGGCACTGGGCATATTCCAACTTATGCTGGCGGTGGAACTGGGCAACATCAGATAATACAGGTCGTTTACCCTTTCTGTGGCTCCAGTATAATCATTGTAAATCTCGGTACCATAAGCATCATAATCTTTCTTGTCTTGCAGAAACTGATCGCTACATCCAGCGAAAAGAGCGGTGATTGTTAACAAAACAACAACAGCGCCTAATTTATTTAATTTGTTCATCGTTTTTTTTTCTTTTAGAATGAAACATTGACTCCCACTGTAATTGTCCGTAATGTGGGATAACTACCATATGACGAGGAAGCATCCATGAAATTATCAGGATACGGATTGTACAAGCTGAACATATTCTGACCGGTAAGATTGAAACGGCAACTTTCCACATTCAACTTTTTTACAAACGTCTTTGGTAGAGAATAGGCCAACGTTATGGTACGGACAGTAACCCTTGTGCTGCTTACTGCCCAAAATGTAGAATTATAGCTGTTGACATTATATTGCAAATTTGGATATTTAGCAGTTAAATTCTGAGCTGCAACTACATTCCCCGCGGCATCAGTAACATCGCTGTAAACATACATATTATTCGTCCAGAATGACGGCAGGTTCGTATATTGCAGGTCGTTGTATGTGTTAGATGAAGAAACCGAGTTTAGACCTGTACGGGCAGACTTAGAAATAAGAGTGTAGCCTCCCCAGCTTGCATTGATTTGTGCACTAAATGAAAATCCTTTCCATTCACCCCCTAAATTTGTCGTAAATCCGTAAGGATTGCTTGAACGTTTAGATATTCGGACAATATCAGTTGTAGCACTAATCACACCATCCGCTGCCTGATAAGAACCATCTGAATTTTGAGCACCACGAACATCACGATAAATCAACATACCAGGACGAATTTTGTCAGGTGACATTCCAAGATAATTTGTAATGTGATACTTGGCAACATATTCGCTGATTTGCTGATAGCTACGAAACATTCCAATACAATCTAATCCCCATGTCCCAAGGTCAGTACGTTGATTCGGGTGCTGTCCATCAATGGTTATCACGCTTGGCCAGTACATCTTTAATACCTTATTATCGCTATATCCGGTACTCAATTTTATATAGTAAGTAAAATCTTTAGTGATTTTATCTTTCCACCCAGCTGATAATTCTACACCATAGGTATCAATAGACCCAAAGTTCTCAGCAGTCGGTTTTGTCCCGACTGTAGTAGGATAATCGGTAGACCCTGTTCGTTGCATGAAAATATCACGGTTCATATCATAGTAAGCGTCTAAATTGATAGATAATCTATCCTTTAGCAGATGGGCATCAATA
>Ga0302165_10000274_pt1 | contig 20228 bp, 18 predicted proteins | sample I_Fen_E3_2_FD_193499 | JGI IMG/M metagenome (GOLD analysis project Ga0302165, IMG submission 193499) | Peat permafrost microbial communities from Stordalen Mire near Abisko, Sweden - I_Fen_E3_2 | ecosystem: Environmental > Terrestrial > Soil > Wetlands > Permafrost | place: Sweden: Abisko...
AACTGAAACTCCACCAGCGCCAAAATCATTACATCTTTTAATCATTTTTGCTACTTTTGAATTTCTAAATAATCTTTGGATTTTTCTTTCAGTAGGTGCATTTCCTTTTTGAACTTCTGCTCCACATTCATTAATTGAATCTACTGTATGTTCCTTAGATGAACCTGTAGCTCCACCAACACCATCTCTACCTGTTCTTCCACCAAGTAAGATAATTACATCTCCAAGAACTGGTTCTTCTCTTACTACATTTTCTTTTGGTGCTGCTGCTATAACTGCTCCAACTTCCATTCTCTTAGCCGCATAATTTGGATGGTATATTTCTTCAACTTGACCTGTTGCAAGGCCAATTTGATTTCCATATGAACTATATCCATTAGCTGCTCCTAAAACTATCTTTCTTTGAGGAAGTTTACCTTCTAATGTATCTTCAATGGCAACAGTTGGATCTGCTGCTCCTGTAACTCTCATTGCTTGATATACATAAGTTCTTCCTGATAGTGGATCTCTTATAGCTCCACCAAGACAAGTTGCTGCTCCACCAAAAGGTTCAATTTCTGTCGGATGATTATGAGTTTCGTTTTTAAACATTACTAAATAATCTTCCATGCCCTTATCTGTTTCAATTTTCACATTAATTGAACAAGCATTGATTTCCTCAGAAATATCTAAATCTTCAAGCTTACCCCTTTTTCTAAGTTCTTTCATTGCAATTACAGCCATATCCATAAGAGTTTTATTTTTTTCTTTTTCTCCATAAACATATTCTCTTGATTTTATGTATCCTTCATAACTTGCTTTTATAGGATTTGTATACTTATTATCTTCAATTTCTACATAATCTAAAATTGTTGAGAATGTTGTATGTCTACAGTGATCTGACCAATATGTATCTATAACTTTAATTTCAGTTATACTCGGATTTCTTTTTTCCTCTTTAAAATAATCTTGAATCATAACAAGATCATCAATACTCATAGCCAAACCTTGTTCACTATGAAATTCTTTTAATTCCTCTAATGTTTTATTGGTAAATTCATTTAAGATTTGAACATCTTTAGGTATGCTTGAAAGTGATGATAAATCTTTGCTATTTATATCTACTTCTCTTGAATCGACTGGATTAATATAATATTTTTTAATCTTTTCAATATCATTTTGTGAAAGTTTTCCCTTTAATATAACTATTTTCGCTGATTTGATTTCTACCTTATCCTCAGCAGTTAATAGTGCTAAACACTCTGATGCTGAATCTGCTCTTTGGTCATATTGACCTGGTAAAAATTCTACGCCAAACGCTACTTCTCCTTCATTCATTGGTAATTCTGCTTCGTAAACTACGTCTACTGTTGCTTCAGAAAAAATTGTATGTAATGCCTTTTTATAATATTCTTCTGATATATCTCCAATAACATATTTATTAACAAGTCTTACCTCATCTAAATCTGCTACTCCCAAGTTATCTCTAAAATCACTTAATAAACTTTGAGCTTCTACATTAAATCCTTTTTTCTTTTCAACGAATACGCTTCTAATATCTAACATCTTAATTCCTCCAAAAAATATTATGAGATTTAGCTTAATCACTACGTCTTTGCAATGGCGAATGTTTTCTAACAACACTCTTTTAACTTTCGTATCGATATTCTAAGATTATCATTTAACACATATGATGTCAACTTTTATTGTATTGATTTTTCATTTAATTTGCGTTTTTCCGAATTATAGAACGATTATTGTTCTTTATAATTCGCCTTATTTCTTTTTCACAAAAACTAATATTCCTAGTATAAGTAAATGTTCAATTTATATAATACATCTTAGTTTGTATTAATCAAAGAAATAATATACCACACCCACCATGCTAATAAATACACCTAACATTTATTTATTGCTTTTTCACAAAATACTATTATAGTTATTCAAAACAAAAGACCACAAGATTAATCTTATGGTCTCTTAGTTTACTATCTGTCGAAGTTTCTATTGTTTCTTTCTTGTTTTCTAGCTCTTCTACAATCTGGACATCTAACTGGATCATTATCAAATCCTTTTTCCTTGTAGAATTCTTGCTCTCCAACTGTGAAAGTGAATTCGTTTCCACAGTCTTTGCATACTAAAGTTCTATCTTCCATTATAAAAATCCTCCTTCTTTTTCAAAGATATAACACTATACTAGACCCAATCTCTGAAATAGAGGAAATGTGTACATTATTGATTAAATCTTGAATTATCTTACTCTGTAAGAATACCACATTTTCTTTTATGATTCAACATAAATTCTTACAATTAAGGCATATAACTAATGTTTTACCAGAGTTTCTAAATACGTAAATATACATATTTCTCAACAAATCCTAGTAAATATAAGAAAAATAACAAGTCAGTATACTAATCTATTTGACTTGTTATTTTCTTTATATCCCTACTCTTCAAAAATCAAACCCTCTTGAAGTTTCCCTGCATTCATAGAAACTATTCTATCTGCTACTTTTTTAGCGAAATCCATATCATGTGTTATAATCATCATACTCATACCTTTTGAACTTAAACTTTTTATTAAATTGGCAACTTCTCCTGTAAGTCCTGGATCTAAAGCCGAAGTTGGTTCATCAAAACACATGATTTTAGGTTCTAATACTAATGCTCTACCAATAGCAACCCGCTGTTTTTGTCCCCCAGATAACTCAAAAGGATAATTATCCTTCTTTTCTAATAAGTTTAAAAATCCAAGAGTTTCTTCTGCTTTTTTAATTGCATCTTCCTTTTTCCATCCAAATACTCTTTGAGGTGCTTCTATTAAATTCTCCAAAACAGTCATATGTGGAAACAAATTAAAATTTTGAAATACTAGACCTATTTCTTTTCTTATTTCTTTGAGATTTTTTTTATCTACATACTTTCCATCCTTGCATAGACTTTTTCCATTTATCTCTATGTTACCTTCATCGCAGTGTTCCAATGCATTTACACATCTAAGCAATGTAGTCTTTCCGCCTCCAGAATGACCTACAACAACTAATATTTCGCCTTCTTTTATTTCAAGCTCAACACCTTTTAAGACTTCCGTATTCCCAAATTTCTTTTTTATATTATTAATTTTAAGCATACACTTTCCTCCACATTATTTATAATAGTCATATCTTTCTTCAATCTTCTTCAACACTTGGCTGAGAATTGCTATTACAAATAAATATACAACTCCAACTATTAAAAGTGGCATTAATGAAACATCTCTATTTGCAGCCATTTTACCTATCTTTAGCATTTCATCTAATCCCAATACGTAAACTAAAGAAGTATCCTTCACTAAAGTTGTTATTTCATTTGCAACTGGCGGAATAACTCTTTTAAATGCTTGTGGAAGTATAATTCTAAAAAATACATTTTTTGAACTTAAGCCTAGAACTTGTGCCCCTTCAACTTGTCCATTATCAATAGACATTATTCCAGCTCTAAATATTTCTCCAAAATAAGCACCATAATTTAAGGTAAATGCCAAAATTCCAGCAGGAAATCTATCAAAGGTTATTCCCACTATTGGCAACCCAAAAAAGATTATAATAATCTGTAACAACAGGGGAGTACCTCTCATTATAAGTACATATATCCCACTTATTTGCCTTAATATTAGCGATTTAGATGTTCTCATCACAGCAACTACTATTCCAAGTGGAATAGATAATATTAACGTAAGTGTAAAGATTTCTAGTGTGACTTTAAGCCCCTCTAATACTTGAGGCATTATTTCTAAAATATAAGTCAAGGTCATTTCCTCCTCTTTGTGGTTTCCATATTAGATATATTCAAAACTACACTAATAATTTCAAATATTTCATACTAAGGCACATTCAAAAAAACAACAAGCCAATATGCTATTTATTTTTTTCACATGCCTAAAGCTTACGTAATTAAAGTTTCTTATTTAATAATTATATCGTCTTCAAACCATTTCTTAGATATTTCTCCAGCAGTTTTATCCGCTATTACTTCATCTAAAGCTTTATTAAAAGCTTCTACAAATTTAGTATCACCTTTTCTAATTCCAACACCATATTGTTCTTTACCAAAGTTTTCATCTAGAATTTTATATTTTTCTATTCCTCTTGCTTTCATATAATATCTAGCTAAAATCTCATCTACAACAATAGCATCTAATCTTTTTGCTTCCAAATCCATTAATGCAGCATTATTATCTTCAAATGTAACAAGGTTACCACCATTAAAGCTCTTTATTATATCTCCATCAGCTGCTACAGCATCAACTGCAGTAGATCCAGTTTGAGCGCCAACTCTTTTTCCTGCTAAATCTGCTTTAGACTTTATATTAGAATCTGAAAGTGTCACTATAACTTGAGTATTATTTAAGTATGGTTTTGAAAATTCAACTTTTTCTTTTCTTTCATCAGTTATTGAATATCCATTCCATATTAAATCTATATTCCCATTAGCTAATTCTGTTTCTTTCATACTCCAATCAATTGCTTGAAATTTTATTTTTTTATTAAGTTTTTTAGCAACTGCATCTGCTAAATCAACATCAAATCCAACCACTTTTCCGCTCTCATCTTTAAATCCCATCGGAACAAAAGTATCATCTAATCCTATTACTAATTCATCTTTATCTAATGTGCTTCCTGTAGACTTTGTTTCTGATGATTTATTTTGAGTAGTTCCTGTACATGCGACCAAACTTGCTCCTAGTGTCGCTATAATAGCAACTATAGTTAATTTTTTCATTAAATTATTAATTTTCATAAATTATTTCCTCCTAAAATTCGCTTTCTTCTATTCATCACTTTATCACACTAAAGCAAAACAATCAAGCATTTTTTAACTTCCAATATCAAGCATTTATAAAAAATGCTAACCAAAGATATAAAACATATTTAGTGTAAGAAAGTCAATACTTAATTATTCCTCATTGAGCATTGACTATTAACATTTATCTAGTTGAAGATGCTCTATCTAATGCTCTTTGTAAGTTATCTGTATGTGATGTAAATTCATCTATTGTGTCCGTAACCTGTGTTTTATCAATAGGATCTTTAATTGTATCTGCTCTATTCTTAGCATCATCAACATTATCTTTTAATTCATCTAATTTATCAGATATATCATCAAATTGCTTCTTTATATCTTCACTTTTCCCTTGAAGATCAGCATTATTTAAGGCATCAGTCAATTCATCAGCCTTATCATTTAATTCTTTCATGGTTCTTGTTGTATCACTATCAACTTCATCTGCTTTATCTGAAAGTTCTTTTGGCGTAGTTTTTAATTTATCCATTAGCTCTGTCATTTTTTTCGAGTCAAATGCTTCATTTACCTTATCTCCTGATGGCTTTTCATCAGTATTTTCTTTTGTTTGAATTATATAATCATCTTTTATATTACATCCAATCAAAGAAAAAGATATTATACTGCATAGTATTAAACTTATGATATTTTTCTTCTTCATCTTTTCACCTCAGCTTATATTTTTGTACTGTATAGTATATATTAATATTTTTTCATTAGTATTTCAACATTTAATAATAAAGTACATAAAAAAATAACAAGTCAGTATTCTAGTGTATTTTATCTTAAAACTAGATGCACCTTGCGAATGTTCAACTAAATACTAAAAGCTAAACATATTTTATAATTTCAATAACAATCTCTTTTTATACTTTAGACATGCTACTTCACTTATATCTCTTATTAATATATAATTTGAAATCCCACCATATACTCCTATCATCGGAACACCCTGTATAATTTTAGATAAAAGTATATTTTCAGATAACATGATAGAAGTTACTTTTATCATGTTATTAATATCTACTTTATTATTAAAACCATTATCAATACTATATCCAATTTTATCCGCTTCATTAGAATATATCATTCTTTTTTCTGTTTTATTTACGCTTGCACAAATTATATTTAAAACGAAAGCTTTTTCTTCTTCAGAATCATAATTAAATCCATAATTTAAACAAATTTCATATACAGTCTTTAAGATTACTCCTATAAAGACTGGTATGTCTGGAAGCCCTATTCCTAATACTCCAAGTATAGTTCCTTCTGCTGTTGTTATACCTTTGTTTATAAGTGAACCTTTTTTTACCTTTTTATCAATTCTATTTAAATTTTTATTATTTATTTGTTTAGATAAAATATATTCATTTATATCCGCTTCATTTTTTAATTTTTTCAAATTGTAACTTTTTTCTATTATTACAGTTCCTTTTTCAAATACATAATAAAATCCCTTTTCAAAAGCTTTTTGAAATGTATCCATCATTTTAGTTGGAATCTTTTCTTCCAGTTTTTCTTTTATTGGTGATATCTTATTCTTTATATAAATATTTTGCCTTTTATTTAAAAGCTTATCTTCCATTTTCATAAGTTTCTTTTTTTGATTAATTATAACTCTTTCTTCTTTAATATCTTTATATTTCATATCTTACGTTACCTCCATTCTCAACTTTTTCTATTATCTTATATTATATAATATATTAATTCCATAAAAATGAATGTTTAAACTTTTTATATTTAAAAACTAAAAAAGGAACAAGTTTCCTTGCTCCATCAAATTTAAATATTTTATTATTTATTACCTTTAAGCATTTCTCCAATTGCCGCTATACTTCCAAAGGATGATAATGTCTCATTTGGTAATATAAGCTTATTAGCTGGATTCTTAGCCATTTCTGCAAGGGCTTCAACTTGTTTTAAAGCTATAACAGTTGCATTTGTGCCTGATTCAATAATAGCTTTATTCACTTTTCTAATAGCTTCTGCTTCTGCAATAGCTATTTGTTCAATAGCCTTAGCTCTACCTTCAGCTTCTAGTAATTGAGATTCTTTTAAACCTTCAGCTCTTCTAATATTAGCTTGTTTTTCTCCTTCAGCTTTTTCTATTTGAGATTGTCTTAAACCTTCTGCTTGAAGAATCATAGCTCTTTTATCTCTTTCAGCTCTCATTTGTTTTTCCATTGCTTGTTGAATTTCATTTGGCGGAACTATGTTTTTAATTTCAACTGAAAGTATTTTTATACCATATGCATCAGTAACTTCATCTATAATGCATAAAAGATCTTGATTTATAGAATCTCTTCCTGATAAAATTTCATCTAATGTCATATTGCCAAGTATATTTCTCATATTTGTTGTTGCTGAATATACTATACCTGATTTAAAATCTTCTATATTATAAACAGCATCTCTTGCATTTAACAATTTATAGAAAATAACATTATCTACTAATATTTTAACATTATCCTTTGTTATAACGGATTGTGGTTGTACATCTAAAATTTGTTGTTTTGTTGAAACTTTTCTTCTAACAAAATCTACAAATGGTATTATAAAATGCCAGCCTGGCTCTAATACCTTATCAAATTTTCCGAATCTTTCTACAACATATAAATAACCTGTATTTACTACTTTAATTGATGATACTACTACTGCCAATATACATAATAATATTACACCCAAAATTATCATTAAAACCATTTTTTAATCCCCCTATACTTTTTTTATTCTTAATTTTATTCCTTGAATACCTGTAATCATGAATTTTTCACCAACATGAATTACATCGCCTTCATTTATTACTGTCCAGTATTCTCCATTAACCTTAACTTGAGATGTGCTCAGAATTTCCTTTTCACTCCCCATAATTTTCCCAATATAAGTTTCCTCCATAAGTGGTATATTTTTTGACATACCTTTATATTTTTTCTTCAACCATGGATACCCAATTGATAAGGATATTATGCTTATTATCGCAAAAATGACCACTTGCATTATAAATGGCACACCTAAAGCTCCACATATTGCAGCTACAACAGCTCCTATTGAAAATAACATGAAACAAAAATTACTTGTTAAGACATCTATTGCAAATGTAAAAATTGCGATAATTAACCAAAATACTGCTGACCCCATATTATCTCCCCCTCCAATCTTATTATACTAATTTTTTCTATTTTTAGTATATAACTTTTATTTTGATTTTCAAAGTTCCATGTTCCACAATTTCATTATACGGCATCTGAAATTGTTTTCTCAATTTATTTCCTATCATCAAATAGGTTATATTATAACTCATACCTCTTGCTTTGATTTTAATATTATTTAGTTTATAATTATTAGGATATATTTTAGTTCATTAATTAAAAATATATTTATAGAAATATTTATAATAAGTTTATATATTATAAATAGATACGATATCTTCAAAAAAAATACTAAAAACTTATTGTTATGAGGAGTGATTATATGGATTTTATTAAAGTTGCAGCTGCTTGTCCCAAGACTAGGGTTGCTGATGTTGACTATAATGTTGAAAATATTCTACTATGCATAAATAATGCTTGTGGTAATGGAAATAAATTTATAGTTTTTCCTGAACTTTGCATTACGTCTTATACTTGTGGTGATTTATTTTTACAAGAGCATTTAATAAACAAATCGTTGGATGGCATTAATGAAATACTAAATGCTACTAAAAATAATGATATTTTAATTGCAGTCGGTGCCCCACTTCTTTCTGGTAGTGTTTTATATAATTGCGCCTTCTTATTATTTAAAGGAAATGTACTCGGAATAGTTCCAAAATCATATATTCCAAACTATAGTGAATTTTACGAAAAAAGATGGTTTAGCGAAGGAATCTCTATTGAAAATGAAAAAGTAGACTTACCTTTCCAAAAAGATGTGCCCTTTGGTACAAACTTAATCTTTTCATCTAACATTGCAAATTTCGGAATTGAAATTTGTGAAGACTTATGGGTAACAATTCCCCCTAGTTCTTATCTTTCTCTTATGGGTGCTCATATAATTGGGAATCTTTCAGCATCAAACGAGCTTGTAAGTAAGATGGATTATAGAAAAAGCCTTATCTCAAATCAAAGTGCTAGAACAATGTGTAGTTACATATATTCTTCTGCTGGAGTTCATGAATCTACTACTGATGTATTATTCAGTGGTCATTTATTAATAAGTGAAAATGGTTCATTATTAAAAGAAAATAACCGTTTCCAAAGAGATAATGAAGTAATATCTTCTATCGTTGATGTTTTTAAACTTAAGGCTGAAAGAATGAAGAATCTTAGTTTTAGAGATTCTTCTAAATTTATCAATAAAAAACCTAATATAATTAACTTTGAATTTAGCGATACTTCGCTTAAGGCTTTTGACAAATTTGTAGATAAACATCCATTTGTTCCTTCTTTAGAAAAGGAAAGAGAAATAAGATGTAAAGAAATATTCAATATACAATCAGCTAGCTTAGCCAAGCGATTAGAACATACAAAATCAAAAAAAGCTGTAATTGGAATTTCAGGGGGACTAGATTCAACACTAGCATTACTTGTAATAGTTAAGACATTTGAATTACTTAATTTAGATAAAAAAAATATTGTTACTATTACTATGCCTGGTTTTGGTACAACTGATAGAACTTATAACAACGCCATTGATTTATGTCGAGAACTAGGAACAGACCTCAGAGAAATAAACATAGTCAAAGCTTGTATTCAACATTTCGAAGATATTGGTCATGATAAAGATATTCATGATGTTACTTATGAAAATGTTCAAGCAAGAGAAAGAACTCAAATTTTAATGGATCTTGCAAATAAAGAAAAGGGACTTTTAATAGGTACTGGAGATTTATCAGAGCTTGCCCTTGGTTGGTGTACTTATAATGGAGATCATATGTCAATGTATTCTGTAAATCCCTCTATACCTAAGACTCTCGTTAGATATTTAGTAAAATATGTAGCTGAAAACGAATCTACTAAAGTTGTATGCAATACACTTATGGATATATTAGATACACCTGTTAGTCCTGAACTATTACCAAAAGATAAAAATGGTGAGATATCTCAAAAGACGGAAGACATTGTAGGCCCTTATGAACTTCATGATTTCTTCTTATATCATTTTATAAAACATGGCTCTACAAAAGAAAGAATATTTTTCTTAGCTAAAGTTGCTTTTAAAGATGATTATTCACAAGAAGAAATACAAAAATGGTTAGATAAATTTATGTTTAGATTCTTTACCCAACAATTTAAGAGAAGTGCTCTTCCTGATGGACCTAAGGTCGGAAGTATTTCATTAAGCCCTAGGGGTGATTTTAGAATGCCATCAGACGCCGAACCTTGGAAATAGCTTTGTAATAATATTCAGTAACTATTATTTTGTGATAGTTACTGAATATTTATTGTTAATCCTTTCTTTTTCACCGAAAATGCTTAATAATTTAATAATAAAATTCCACTTTTTATGATGAATTGTGGAATTTTTTTTTAAGTAGTGCTACAATAGATGTTATTAAATAAACAATGGCAATAAGGCATATCAACAAAATAACAAGCCAAAGCCTATATAGATATGGAGGAATACAAAATGGGGAAAAAAGCAGATATAGACTGGAGTAAATTAGGATTTAATTATATTAAAACAGATTTTCGTTATATTTCAGTTTGGAAAGATGAAAAATGGGATGATGGACAACTTACTGAGGATAATACTCTTCATATAAGCGAAGCTTCTCCTGTGCTTCATTATGGTCAAAGTTGTTTTGAAGGACTTAAGGCATATACAACAAAAGAAGGTAAAATCCAATTATTTAGACCTGACAGAAATTCTGCTCGTATGAATGAAAGTTGTGATAAATTACTTATGCCCTACATTCCTGAAGAAAAATTTATTGATGCAATTATGCAAGTTGTAAAAGCTAATGAAAAATATGTGCCACCATATGGCACTGGTGCTACTTTATATATTAGACCTGTTCTTATGGGCGTTGGAGATAACATTGGTGTAAAACCTGCAAATGAATATATATTTACAGTATTCTGTATGCCAGTAGGCCCTTATTTTTCTGGTGGTTTAAAGCCATGTAATTTTGTTGTTGAAGACGAATATGATAGAGCAGCTCCTCATGGTACTGGTAAACAGAAAGTCGGTGGTAACTATGCAGCTTCTCTCCTAGCTCATAAAAAGGCTGCAGACGGTGGATATGCAGATTGTATTTACTTAGATCCTGCTACTCATACAAAAATTGATGAAGTTGGAGCTGCAAACTTTATTGGAATAACTAAAAAGGGTGAATTCGTAACACCAAACTCATCTTCAATTTTACCAAGTATAACAAAATACTCTTTACTTTATCTTGCTGAACATTATTTAAAAATGCCAGTTTATGAAAGAGATGTTTTTGTTGATAATTTAGATGAATTTGCTGAAGCTGGTGCATGTGGTACTGCTGCTGTAATCACTCCAATTGGTGCTATTGATTACAAAGGTACAAGACATGTATTACATAGCGAAACTGAAGTTGGTCCAGTAATTAAAAAATTATATGATACTCTTTATGGAATTCAACTTGGGGATGTTGAAGCTCCAGAAGGTTGGATATACGAAGTAAAATAATACACATCAATAAATAAAGAATAGGGTAGAATCATTTATTTAAAATGATTTTACCCTATTTGTTGTATTAGGTGCATGAAATAAAATACCAAAGATGCATAAACAGAACTTAATTATTAATCTTTTATTGTCATATTCAATTTTATTATTCATATAAATACTATATAATATGTATAATATTTATTTCACATTTTGTAAACTTTTATAGAAATCATACGAATATAATAATAAGATATTATATTAAATATTTTAAATATCCATTTATAATTATGAAGGAGTGGTAGGTATGTATGATAATAGAATAATTTCTCAAAGTGAATATGTTGTAACTGGTGTAGCTAAATCTACTACTGATAATAGAATAACCAAAAGACCTTATAATAAAAAACCTGTTTCTCCTAGTAAAAAGCAAAATACTTCTGATTCTTTTGAAGATACTTTACATTCAACTGCTTCTCACAATTCATCAAATGATAATTCAACAACTTTTTCAAATGAATTAGAGAATAAACTAAGGCTACAAAGTGAAGAAAATGCTAGATCGGTTCAAGCAAAATTTAACCATAATACCTTAAATGATTCTAATTCTAATAAAAACATTTCAGAAACTGAATTGCATAACAAACTAAGCCAAGCTATGGAGATTGAAGTAGATACTTCTACTTTATCAAAAAAAATTGAGCTACTTAATTCTTTAAGAAATGAATCTAATAATTAAAATAAAGGTTGTTTAAAAGCTAATTAAATTAGACTTTTAGACAACCTCTTTTATATTGTTGCTAGTTTATGTAATTTACTATACTCACCTTGTTTGTCCATTAATTCCTTATGATTCCCTTGTTCTATTATCCCTGTATTACCAAGAACAATAATCTCATCTGCATTTTATTGGTTCAGTAAATAACTTTATAAATAGCATATATGCTATAAAATCACCAACAGTTATAAAACCAATTAGTTTATGAATTTCTTTATCATTTAAATTCTCTTTCTTTCTTTAAGAGACATAAAAAAATATATAACAAATCTTTGAGCTATTATTTTTTTTCATATACATAAGGAATAAAATCTACATAGCTTGTATATAATTAAAACAAGATACATAATTTTACAATTGTTAGGTGGTGAATACATTTGATTAAACGAACTTTTTATATGCTTAATTTAAGTTTGGCAATACTCTTACCTTTATTCTCTTTAAATATAATAGCTAGTAAATCCAATCCCAACAACTTCTTCCCATTAATTTTTATTTGTTTAGGTTTCTGTGATACTTTGCTTGGAATTAATTTATTAAATGCTAATAAAAAAATTCTAAGTGTTTCTAGTTTTATACTTGCAAGCTTCTTATTTATCGTAGTTGGGAGTAAAATTTGCATATATAGTTAACATTATTATCTTAAAATTTCTATAGCTACTTCCGCAGATGTTGTACTTATATTTAGTATTATATTTAACATTTATTACACTTTAAAATTTAATTATTAATGCCCAAATTCTCAACGGTTAATAATTGAACATTGATAATTATATATACACAGACTAAAAGTTTTACTTATTCATCTGTATAAAGCTTGATATTACCTAATAATTTTTGAGGAATAAGTAAAGTTTATTCCGTGGTTATCTATATAGATACCCAACTCCTAAGTTATACTTATACTATGAAAATATACCTAACTATAAATAAGGAGCATGTTTTGTGAAGTGTTTCATTAGGAATTTTTATGGCTGTGCTTCTTAGCTTATAAGTTGTTCCAAATATGCTTGTTCAAAGCTTGCCTTTGAAGTAAGCATTTTGGGTACAACTTGTGATATTAGAAGCACCCATCAAAATTCCTTAGAAACCGGAACAAAAGCATGCTCCTTATTTCGGCGGATTATCCGCATAAGTATAGTTTTCACCTTTATCTATATTATTTTTAAAATTTCATTCTTACATTTATCTAGATCTTTATTAAATATCCCCTTGATTTGGACTGGCTTATTACTAAATACTATTATATTTCCTTGGAAATATATTGCCTCATCTAAATCATGAGTAACTAATATAACCATTCTTTTTTCTTTATTTAATAAAGTCTTAAATTCATCTATTATAGTATATTTTAATTTGTAATCTAGAGATTTAAAAGGTTCGTCCATTAAAATTACTTTTGATGGTTTTCCAAATGCCCTTGCTATATTGACTCTTTGTTTCATTCCACCACTTAATGAATTGGGGTATTTATTCTTTATATCACAAATACCCATTAATTCTAAAAGTTCATTGATTTTTTCATCTATAGCAGAATTATCATAATATTTCTTTAATGCAAGTTCTAAGTTTTCTTTTACTGTAAGCCATTTTATTAATCTATCTTCTTGAAATATGTAACTTATATCATTTAAAGAAATTCCTTGAATTTCTCCACTTTGTATTTCTGTTAGTCCTGCTATGATATTCAAAAGTGTACTTTTTCCGCAACCAGACCTTCCTATTATGCAATTCACCTTTTCATCGTGAAAATCTATATTAAAATTTTTAAAAACCTCTTCATTTCCATAGGATTTATTTAATTTTCTTATACTTATGTTCATTTAGTCCACCTATATATTTTTTTCTTCAATAACTTATTTATTATTTCTAAAAATAGCGATATAAAAACAATAATTACTATCCACGCAAAAATTCCAGACGTATTAAAATTCACTTTTTCCAGTTGTATTTGAGATCCTATTCCAAACTTTGGTTGACCATGTACCTCTCCTGCAATTACCGTCTTAAAAGTTAATGAAAATGTTGATACAAAGATACTCATAAAATAAAATTTCATGACTGGCAAATAAATTTTTTTAATTTTATCTTTTAAGCTAACTTCATATATTTTTGTCATATCAATTACTTTCTTATCTATTTGCATAAGAGCATTTCTTATTCCTTCATAAAGTATTGGAAAAGTAATAGCAAATCCAACTACAAAAGGAGTTTTATCTTTGTCAAACCATACTAATGAAAGAACAACAAGAACCATGGTTGGAATTGTTTTACCAAATGAATTTATAGGTTGCATTAAATATTTGAAAAAGGGATACACTGTTGCGAGTACCCCTAAAATCATTGAAAAAATTAAAGCGAATACATAACTAAGCATGGTCCTATAAAAACTACTTAAAATAATTTTCAAAAAATTTTGTTCTTTAAAAATTATTTTAATAGCTTCTATTACTTGCTGTATCCTTGGAATATATATATCATTATTTATTACTATTGCAATTAACTGCCATAATCCTATGAAAAATATACATGACAACAAAGTATATAATTTACTTTTCCATGAATATTTCATCATCTGGTATACTTCCCCCTATTGTCTTTGGATCAAATTCATTTAATTTTTCAAAATAAGTTTTATATTCTTTAATAGAATCCTTAATGTCTACATATTTTATATTTGATTTATCGATAGCTTTTATTATTATTGGTTTTTTAGCAGAAACTCCTATTTCTTCACAATAAGTTCCTAATGTTTCGTTATCACTATATACCCATTCAGTTGCTGTTTTAACTTGCTTTAAAAATCCTTTTACAAATTCTGTATCATTTTCACATAAATCTTTTTTAATTATAATTGTTGATTGTGGATATCCATATTCTGAATTATTTATTTTTTTCCACTCTTCATTTAAATCTAATATTACATTAAATTTTTCATTTTTGCTTTGAATAGTAGATAACGCTGGTTCTGGTATTACTGCATATTGTGTCTTTCCCGATAAAATTATTGGTGCAAGCTCATTTACTCCATCCACATAACTAAAATTAATATCTTTATCTACATCAATACCTTTATCTTTAAGTATTGTTTTTGCAATTATATCAGGTGTTAAACCCTTACCTATGTTATAAACTTCTTTTCCTTTTAAATCTTCAAAAGTTTGATTTTCATTAGTTGAACCTATATAAAAAGATCCAAAACCAACAGTCCCTGCTATCTTATATTCTTTAGTCTTATTAAATACAGTAGCTGCTACATTTGAAGGTACTATTGCTATATCTGGCTCACTCTTCATAACACTTGTAACTAAACTTTCTGAACTTTGTTCAATTGTATAATTAATATTATATCCAGCTTTAACTTCTGGTTTTTCCTTTATAAGTTTAGCCACTGCTATGGCTGGAAGTCCATCTGGTGCTACAAAACTAATTTGTTTAATTTCTGTAGTATTCTTTGCAGATTCACTTTGCGTTGTATTGCTGCTTCCACATCCAACAAATGTTAATATTGATAATACTGTAACTAAAAATAACGACAATTTTTTTTTCATTTTTTAATTTCTCCTTTTATCTTTAGACATATTTGACTTGTTATTATCTTTCATATGCTTACTTATATATATCAACAATCATTCCTTGTATTTCATCTATTGTTGATGCGATATTTATATTGTCTTTCTCATCTGAAAGTAACGCTTTAGTTAATTCTTCAAGTCTATTATCAACCGTATCAACAGTTATGAAATATTGAGTTTGCCAGAAACTAATATCCTTTTTTGTTTCATACATAAATTTTAGTATAGATTCTAAATATTCTTTTATCATCTTCTTATACATAATTACATCAACATAAGTCTTAGTAGTTATAAGCTTACTACCTCTTTTTTTAATGTCCTCTATCATCTTATTGAGTTGTTCTTCTGATTTTTTATGTCTTTCTTGGCTAAAACTTTGAGAAAAATCTTTTTTTTCGGAAACAATTTTTCTTTCAGAGGTTACATTGCCTCTTCTTACTCTCCCAATTTCCATACATACTCACTCCTTTCTTACCTTAAGGCACCTAATTAACAGTTAATAATGAAATTGTTGTAGGAATTTCATCTTCCATTGTCAATCATTCATTACCTCTACATTCTACTTAATAAACTTCTACAATTTCCTTATATAAATATGATTTTAAAAAGATGTGACTATTCCTAATTAATTATATCAAAGTTGCGTATTCTTCTCTACTTATATTTTTTTAGGCAAATAAAAGAATATAATAGATCAAAGATGTGCCAAAATGCCTAAAGCATATTATAATTCCTTTCTTTGTTCAACTATTCAATGTATTTACTTTAAACATTAGAGATTGGATTGTAGTTACTTGCATATCTTTTATACCATTTATAGTTAATGAATTATTAAAAATTATAAAATACCATAAATAGATATTTATCTCAGATAGTTATCATAATATTTTACTATTTTGATTATGGTTTTTTATGAGTATTACCAAAGTTTTTTTATATTGCCGAATATAGTTGAAACAATCAATTATCTATACTAAAATTTATCTTATAAAAGGGATTTTAGGAGGTAGTAAGTATGATAATAAGATGTATAGATAATAACCTTTGTTCAACATTAACTTTAAGTAGAGAATACATAGTTCTAGAGGAAGCTTCTGAATATTATGTAATTCTTGATGACAAAAATGAAGAAACAACTTGCAGAAAAACAAGATTTGAAGTTGTTGAAGATGGTGGTTTAACTAAAAAAGCTAAAGCTACTATTACAGAGTTAAGTTATCAATTAGAAAATAATTTTAAAGACATTAAACAATTCACAATCAGAAAAAATTCTAAAGATGAAATTAAAGAAATATCTGTAAAATTTAAATATAACTAAACAATAATTAATGATGAAAAATGAATGATGAAGGATAACACTTTCATCATTCATTTTTAATTTTTAATTTTTAATAATTAATTATTAATTATTAATTATATTAATATTATATTCTTTAAGCCAAATATTTACTTGAATTAAATAGGCAATTAATTGTGGTCCTTTCATTAATTGTCCATACCATGGTGATTTATATGACTCTCCTTTAGTTCTTACAATTTCTCTAATTGCTTTATCATCAATAACTTCATGAATTGGTGATGATTTGTCATCTAATATTTTTGTCATAATATTGCATACTATATCTGTATATATTGGATTATGTGTCTTTGGATATGGGCTCTTCTTTCTGTATATAATATCATTTGGTAATATTCCTTCAAATGCTGCTCGAAGTAATCCCTTTTCTCTGCCCTTATATAATTTGACATCTGCTGGTAAATTGAACGCATAATCTACTAATCTAATGTCTGCAAATGGAACTCTTGCCTCTAAACTATTATACATACTCACTCTGTCTTTTCTAGTAAGAAGTTGTACCATAAACCATTTTAAATTTAGATAAGATACTTCTCTCATTCTATAATCTTTTTTGCTTTCACCATCAAGATGAGGTACTTTGCTTAAAGATTTTTCATATTGTGTTCTAACTAAATCTTCTAGTGGCATATTCTTTAAGCTCTTATTAACTATAGCTTTTCTATCACTAACAAATCTTGACCATGGAAAGGTATCTAAATAAAACATTTCATCTCTTGTAAACCAAGGATATCCGCCAAATATTTCATCTGCACATTCTCCAGTAAGACCAACCACAAAATCTTTACGGATTTCTTTGCAGAATAAAAGCATTGATGAATCAATATCTGCCATACCTGGTAAATCCCTTGAAATCACAGCATCTTTTAATGCTGCTGCCAAATCTGTATGATCTAAAACTACTTTTCTATGATCACTACCAATGAATTTAGACATTTCTTCTGCCCAATATTCGTCTGATGTTGGTTGGAATAATGATGATTTAAAATACTTTTCATTATCTTCATAATTAATAGAGTACGTAGTAAGTGTCTTTCCTTGTTTTTTAAATTCCTCTGCAGCTATCATTGAAATAATTGAAGAATCTAATCCACCTGATAAGAATGTACAAACTGGTACATCTCCAACTAATTGTCTTTTTATTGCATCTGTTAGTAATTCTCTTGTATGAACTATTGCTTCTTCTGGAGTTTCATGGAATTCCCTTGCTTCTAATCTCCAATATTCCCAGGTTTTAATATTATTATCACTAGTAATCAAAAGACAATTCGCTGGTGCAACTTCTTTTATATTTTTAAATACTCCACTTCCTGGTATTGTAGCAGGTCCAAGTCCAAATATTTCAGTTAACCCATCTGTATCAATTTGTCTTTTAATTCTTGGATTTGCTAAAATAGTTTTTATTTCTGACCCAAAGACAAGAGTATTATTATTCACTGTATAAAATAATGGTTTAACTCCCATTTGATCTCTAGCTAAAAATACTTCTTTTCTATATTCATCAAAAATTGCAAAAGCAAAAATACCTATTAATTTATTAATACATTCTTTCCCAAAGCAAATATAAGATGTAAGCAATACTTCAGTATCAGAATAAGAATCAAAAGTAAATCCTTGTTTTTTTAACTCCATTCTTAAATCTTCTGTATTATAAAGTTCCCCATTATAAACCAATGTGTACTTTTTACCTTGAAATATTTTAGTCATTGGTTGCATGCCACCCTCTGGGTCTACTACAATCAATCTTCTATGACCTAATAAGACATTTGGAGAAATATAATAACCCTTAGAATCTGGACCTCTTCTTTCCAATGTTTTTATCATTTTTTTTAATATTTCTTTATCTTGTACTATATCTTGCTTGAAATTTACTAATCCTGCAATACCGCACATTAATTTCACCTTCTATTAGTATTTATGCATATTCAAAGTATGGTAGTCTATTTTCTTTCATATGCCTTACATTATTAAAATATGCACAGCTAAAAAAAGTGCGACAGCACAATCAAGATCTTTTACCTCTATAAAAAAGTGCAAAACTCTTATTTCTTTTTTTGCTCTGCTTATACGTACAAATTTAATTATGAAGGTTCAATTATCAATTACTAATAATTGAACCTTCACATTAGTACTTTAAAATTAGCAATTCAGTTTAGCATGTAAGTATAACTTAGAAGCTAGCTATCCATAATATATATAAATAATTTATGAATACAATTTTTCATATATCACATACTATATTTATAATATTTCATTTAAAGAGAGAAGGTTAGATAATTTGAATGTCACATGCGATTGCAAACAAAATATTGAGTTAATACACTCACATTTAGTAATAGATAAAAGTTTTGATATTGTTGAAAGAACATTCATCGTCGGTGGAAGAGATTCTGTGCTATATTTTCTAAATGGTTTTATTAAAGACAACATTATGGAAGATATATTAAGATCATTTTTTAAAATATCTCCTGAAACTATGAATTCATATCAAACAATTGATGATTTTATGAATAATGAAATTCCTCATGTATCTATTGGAAAACAAAGTGATTTAGACAAAATTATACATGCATTATTAACTGGTCAAACAATACTGTTTGTTGGTGGCTATGATTCATTTATAGCTCTTGACCTACGTACTTATCCAGGAGCAGATTCATCAAAACCTGAAAAAGAAAAAACTTTAAGAGGTGGCAGAGATGCCTTTATAGAAAAATTAGTATTTAATTCGGCTTTTATCAGAAGAAGAATACGTGATCCTAGATTAGTTTTTGAAATGCATTCCGTTGGTGATATTTCAAAAACAGATGTTTGTCTTGCGTATATTGATGGAGTTGCAGATCCTAAAGTACATGATTTAATAGTTAGTAGTTTATCAGAATTAGATATAAAAGCCTTAACTCTTGGTGATCAAAGTTTAGTTGATATTATGTGCAAAAAAAATTGGCTTAATCCATTTCCAAAAGTACGATATACCGAAAGACCTGATGTAGCTGCTGCACATATAGTTGAAGGAAAAATAATAGTCATTGTAGATAATTCTCCGAATGTTATGATTCTTCCAACTGGAATGTTTGATTTTTTACAAGATGTAAATGATTAT
>Ga0302165_10000277_pt1 | contig 20191 bp, 12 predicted proteins | sample I_Fen_E3_2_FD_193499 | JGI IMG/M metagenome (GOLD analysis project Ga0302165, IMG submission 193499) | Peat permafrost microbial communities from Stordalen Mire near Abisko, Sweden - I_Fen_E3_2 | ecosystem: Environmental > Terrestrial > Soil > Wetlands > Permafrost | place: Sweden: Abisko...
TTATATGTGCATATTCTTCACCATATATATGGTAGTATTCTTCACAATATATATGGTTTAGAATATTACCATATTAAAATATATAAAATCCCTTTAGGGTTTCTAAACTGTAATTATTAAAGCATTCCTGCTTTCTTATAAAGTTCATAAAAATGATTAGTAGGTCCAACACCCTTTCCAAGATCAAAACCATGTTCAATTGCACATGTAATATATCTCTTTCCTTCTCTCACTGCTTCCTCCATAGTCATATTTTTAGCCAAATTAGCAGCTATTGCAGAGGATAAAGTGCATCCTGTTCCATGAGTATGAGTAGTATTTATTCTTTCTTGTGGTAAGAATATAAATTCTTTTCCATCAAATAATAAATCAGTAGCTTCTCCTTCTAAATGCCCACCTTTAACTAAAACAGCCTTAGGTCCAAGTTCCTTAATCTTTAAAGCAGCTTCTTTCATCTCATCTAAAGTTTTTATCTCTATGCCTAAAATTTCTTCTGCCTCTGGTAAATTAGGAGTGATTAATGTTGCTAAAGGAAATAATTCCTTAACTAAAGTATCTTTTGCATCCTTTGATAATAAATTAAATCCACTTTTAGAAATCATAACAGGATCTAAAACTATTGCTGGTAATTTTTCAACTTTTCTTAAAGCTTTTGATATTGCTTTAATAGATGGAATTTGTGACACCATTCCTATTTTAATAGCATCAACTCTAATGTCATCAAAAATCACATCAATTTGTGCCTCAATTATTTCTGGATTTATATCTTGAATTCCAAAAACCCCCATAGTATTTTGAACAGTTACAGCTGTAATAGCACTCATGCCATAAACTCCATTAGCTGAAAAAGATTTTAAATCAGCTTGAATTCCTGCTCCTCCACAAGTGTCAGACCCTGCAATGGTTAATGCTCTGAACATAAAATCATCCTTTCGCTTGTATCTCGTATTTAAATTATTTTACCTACTTCTTATATTATGTACTCTTACGTTATTTAAATTTCATTACATTTTTAGAATTTTTCTCATTTATTGGTAACTCGTTATTTATTAATGTTTTCCTTATAATAGGAACTTTCAAGAAGAAATATGCTATAACAGCTCCAGCACTACAACTCATTGTAAATGGAATTATGTATGCAAAAAATGCTGCTTCTTTACCTAAAAATATTGTTGCTATTGGGTACGCTAGTAATGCTCCTAATATTCCTGTCCCAATTACTTCTCCAATTACAGCTATGATTGGTTTTCTGAATTTTTTATAAAGAATACCTGCAAGTAGTGCACCTATCATACTTCCCGGAAAAGCTAACAAGCTACCTGTTCCCATACTATTTCTTATAAGTGATGTAGCGAATGCATTTAAAAGTGCATAAGCTGGTCCAAGTGTTATTGCTCCTACTACATTTACAAAATGTTGTATTGGCGATATTTTTGCACCTAAAATTGGTATTGAAAATGTTCCAAAAATAACTGAAATACCAATTAATACCCCACTTAATGCAATTTTTTGTGCTTTACTTTTTTCTTGCATTTACAGTCTCCCCCTTAAAATAAAATTAATAAAATAACTACTGGTCACTAATTTATAAAATTATACTGGCTAACTTTAAAAAGTTAAAACCTAATTGTTTTTACGCAAAAAAATGCATTCCCTAAGGAATACATCAATAAAACATGAACCAATATTAATATACTTCCCTACGTTGGCATTAACCAAATCAGGTTATAAGAGTCAGGAAATCAATTTTTCCAATCTCAGCTAAAATATTAGCTCCTCTAGTTATTTTAATTATTAAATTGTTTTCTATAAGTTAAAGACTATACCATTAATTACAAAACGTCAAGTATATATTTTTTTAGTTGTTCTTTGCTAATACATAATATTTGCCATATCTTTTGACAGGCTTTATTACCTCAAAGCCATTAATAAATTCACCTATAACTTGATTTTTTGCAACCTCAATTAAAATCGTCTCTTTCTTTGTTTTAATTCGTTTTACTGGTACCATTGTAGATTTTCTTACTATATTATTTCTATTTTTGCTTGGCATTTATATCATACTCCTGTTAATATTATAAATCCTTAAATTATTATATTAACAATTTGTATAAATGTGTTAGTCTTAGGCATATTCAAAAAAATAACTATAATCTTATCACTTATAAATAATTGTATTAATTCAAATGTGCTTTAATCAAAAATACTTCATTCCATGTTTTTAAACATTTTAAGGACATCTAAAATTCCGTACCCCCACCTAGCATTAGGATATATATCTCCAGGTCTTTGAAAAGTTCCTTTTGCAAGATATGCTTTAACAGTTTGAGAATACATATGTGGATCATTTCCTTGAACAATTCCCCATTGAAATAACATGGCACAAACTCCAGCAACTACTGCTGCTGATACACTAGTTCCATTAACAACAGTAGTTTTATTGTCAGGTGCTACAGTTAATGCATTTACTCCACCTGCTGCAACATCTATTGTATCAATAAATTTTTCCCTAAATGCCATCCCTGAATAATTAACAATATTATTATTATTTTGGTTATATGCGGCTACAGTAACTACAAAAGTTGAAGTACCTGGACTAGTAAATGTTCCATAAGGATCAGATGCACTAAACTTAGTATTTCCTACTGTTATGCCCATTTGAGGTAACCAAGCATTATATACTCCATTTAGTATAGAATTTGCAATTAGCCTAAGAGACCATATACCAGGCTGTAAATTATAAAACCTAATACGTATTAATTCATCTCCAGTATTTTCTTCTGGAAAATAGTAATTAACTTTTACTGATGTTTTCTCAAATAGAAAAGTATAAGCTCTAGTTGAATTAATTATAATTGGTATTATATGACTACTTTCACCTGATGGAGATACTATATCCAGAGACATTACATTTGGTAACTCAGTCCAAATATCAACCCATAAATATTTCTGTTCTGGGGAGACCTGTAGTTCCATGACATCACGTTCACCAACTTCAGATATTATTCCAGAAGTATGACCTCCTGTATCTCTTTGATTTCCAGTTCCAGTAACTAATACTATACCACTACTCCTAGTAATCGATTCTATATATTCTTCTAAAATACCATTTCCCTTATGATTGCCCAAAGTGCTTCCAAGCGGGAAATATATAACCATAGGTTTCTTACTGGTAAGTGCATATTCATATATAAATTCTAAAGCTGAAAAAATAGAAGCTATATTAAATACAGGTATTTTAATATCAAACTGAACTTTATATGAAATATCTTCGACTAACTTTACAACTACAAAATCACATTCAGGAACTACTCCTTTTAATTCTGGATTTTTACCACTAGATCCAATTATTCCAGACATACTGGTTCCATGTCCAATTTCATCTTTACTAGGCACAATTTCATATGAAGATTTTCCTTCTCTATGAGCTCTTATAGCCGCATCTATCTTTTCTCTTCTATATACAGTTCCAAATGGTACAAAAATATCTTTGTCTTGCTCCTCAGAAATTATTGTTTGATCCCAAATACATTCAATTCTTGTTTCTCCATTAGAATTCATAAATTCATCACTTAAATAGTCGATACCAGAATCAATTATTGCTACATCAACTCCTTTACCAGTTAAGTTTAAAGGTAAATCCACTTGTAAGAATCTCACCCCAGACGCTTCAATTGGAGAAATTTCTTGCAGAGTATATATTTCTACGGGTTTAACATACACAACGGTTTTAAGCTTTATATCTCCAATGTCAATTCCCAAATCGCTTTTAATAGATAGAATTGCATACTTATCATTAATTATTGTTGCATAATAACCTGGATTTTTTGAAACTTCTTCTTTAATATTTCCTTGGTATTGAACCATATAATGATTATAATTTTTTTCATTAAAAATGCTTTCCGGAACCATACTTTCTTTCATTTAAACTCCTCCACATTCCTCTTGGAATTCTTACAAATAGCTTATTACAATAGTATTCAATGAATTTATTGTCTATAACTCTATAGCTCCTATATGCTCCGCTAATAACATTAAAGGTACCTAGTAAATCAAGATATCCAAAACCAAATTCCCTATTGGGATATCTATAAATAGGATTACTTCTGTCAGCTCCATGTATTAAATAAGCTATAACCTTTGTAGAGTACATAGTTAAATCATTTCCATCAATAACTCCCCATTGCAATAAAAGTGCACAAGCTCCTGCTACTATTCCAGTTGCTGCTGAACTACCTGACGCAGTTGTTACTCCACCTCCAACTTGAGTTGTTAAAATATTCATCCCCAAAGTAGCCAAATCTGGGTTAATTATAATGTCATTAGCGTTAAATCCTTTCCCAGAAGATGCAATTAAAGTATTATTATTTCCATAATAAGCTACTGTAGCTACTTTATTTGCTGTAGATGGAATTGTTAGGGTTATAAATGGATCTGATTGAAGAAATTTTGTATCTTTAGGTAATGTTTTTTGAGGTGGAAGCCATATATCATACCTTCCATCAATAATATAATCCCCTCTTAATTGCAATATCCATATTCCAGGTTTAATATCATTAAAAGTAACATTTATAAGTTCATGTCCTGTAAAGTGCTCTGGAGAATAATATTTAACAATCATTGTTGTATCCAAAAAAACAAATTCAACACGTATTGTTTTCTTTCTTGTTACTTTAGTAAATTTAGATGATTCCCCAGTTGGTGAAATTACATTCAAAGACGTCCTATTAGGTTTTTTTACCCATATATAAAAAGAAAAATATTTCATCACTTTGGGAATTTTTAATTCAATCGAAGCTATATCACCTATATTTAATATATATCCAGAAGCATGACCTTCTGCTGCTCCTTCATTTCCAACTCCTGCAACAGAAACAATACCTCTAGTCGTACAGACAGATGTTAAATATCTTGAAAGTAAATTGTTACCATCATGACTTCCTTCAGTAGTACCCACACCTAAATATATAACCATAGGCTGTTGTGTATTTATAGAAAATTTTTTTAAATAATCTATTGCTGCTAAAATTTCAGCTGCATTATAAACAGGAGTATCTTCAATTCCATTTTCCTTTAATATATTTTTAAAATTAATAGATTCTAAAAGTTTTACAATTACAAAGTTACTGTCATTTGCAATCCCTTGAAAGCTTCCATTGTATCCTCTTGCCCCTATAATTCCAGCAATTTTAGTTCCATGTCCAATATCGTCCTTCGAAGGTACAATTTCATAGGGATCCTTATTATTTTTATGAGCGTTTATTGCATTATTTATTTGTTCATTTGAATAGGTAGCTCCAATATATACAGATTCGTCTTTAGTGTCTGGAATAGTTTGGTCCCATATACTGACTATTCTCGATGAACCATCTTCTCTCGTAAATTCTTCATTGAGATAATCTATTCCAGTATCAACCATACCTATTAGTACGCCTTTCCCTGTTAAATCTAAATAGGGATTAATTTTAACATTATTTATATTATCTACACTCGTTGGAGAAATATCTTGCAATATATACATGCCTCTAGGATCAATAAATATAATTGATGGTGCATCCTTTAAAAGTTGATCTAAATATTCATAAGATGTGCTCACAATTCCAATAGTATTAGTAATTGAATTACCACAGGCATAAGATATCTTATCTATTTCTTCTTCAAAATTCCCTCTATATTCAACCAAAAAATCAGGGGAGTCTCCATAATATAAATTACAATTCTTTAAATTAGGCACGTTTAACTCCTAAATATTACTTATATTTATTAATATTAATATTTGTATTTAAGTTAAATTATTCATTAATAAGATGTTTTTAATATATATATAAGAATAGCGAATATTCATTTTTAGAATATTCGCTATCTCCATTTCATTCTTTATTAAATCGTTACTTGTATAATTTTCACTAAAAAAAAGAGCCAATATTTTTTATAATATTGCTCTTTTTATACTCTTTTTCCCTCTATTATTTCTAATTTACACTTTATGTCATACTATTGTTAATCTTTTCCTCTTATCATACATAGCCACTTTTGAATCAATATATCATATTCAAAGTGGCTATTTAAAAGAGTTTTCTTATTTTGCTTTACTTAATGCATTTTTCACTGCCTCAATTATTCCATTACTACTGTATGTAGCTCCAGAAACAGTATCTACTGAACCTGATTGGCTTGAAATAACACTATTTGTTATTTTTCCTATTGCCCTATTGTAATATTGTTGAGTGTCTTCATTTGATATAGTTTGTATACTTGTTATCTTTCCATTACTTATAGTAACAGAAATATTGGTTGTTCCTCCAAATCCTGATCCACTTCCTGTATATGTTCCATCTTTATATTGACCTTTGCTACTATTACTTGTATTAGTGTCCCCATTTGTATTTCCTTGTACTGTTGTCGAATTTGAAGTTGCACTTTTTTGAGTTTGTGCTGGCGGTTGAGTTGCACTTTTTTGTGCTTCTACCGGTGGCGGATTTGTACTTTTTTGTGTTTGTGCTGGTGGTGAAGTTGTAGGTTCACTTTTAACAGCATTATTATTAGACGTATTGCTGCTTGAAACTGAACCAGATGCTTGTCTTAATGCATCTTTAACTGCACTTATGATTCCATTTGAACTAAAGGTAGCTCCTGAAACAGTATCTACTGCTGCTGATTGAGTTGAAATCATTTTATTTATTATACCATTTGAAGCTTGATTGTAAAATTCTGGAGTATCTCCATTTGATAAAGTTTTTATATTAGCTATTTTCCCATTAGCTATAGTAACAGAAATCTTAGTTGTTGCACTGTCAAAGCCTGTACCAGTTCCTGTATATGTTCCATCCTTATATTTTGAAGTTGTAGTTTTATCTACTATATCTGAAGTCGCACTTTTTGCATTTGAAGTTATAGCCTCATCTTTAGTTACACTAGTATCACTATTGGAATCTAAAACACTTGCTTGACTTAACGCATCTTTTACAGCACTTATGATTCCTTTAGAACTAAAAGTAGCTCCTGAAACTGTATCTACTGAAGTTGATTGTTTTGAAAGTATTTCTTTTATTATTGTTCCTGATGCTCTTTCAAAATATTGACGATCATCTCCGTTTGATAAAGTTTCTATTTTAGTTATCTTTCCATCAGCTATAGTAACAGAAACTTTAGTTGTTCCTCCGTTAAATCCTATACCAGTTCCAGTATATGTTCCATCTTTATACTTTTGTGAAGAATCATTTGAAGTTGCATCACTTAAAATTGTACTATTATTTGAAATTATACCCGATTTAGTTAAAGCATCTACTCCAAAATTTGTTACTCCATAAACGCCCAGCATTGTAGCCATTGCTACAGACCCAACTAGATTTTGATTTAAATCTTGTCCAAGTATATTTGCATTAGCATTATTTCTAGGGCATACTTCTGTACAGTTTAGACAGTTTATGCACTCTCCACCTTTGACCTTATTCACTTCATAAAGTTTTAATCCCATTGAACAATTATTTGTACAAGCTCTACATTTACCACAATCAGCTTTAGGCTTATTAATTTTTGTTATTCCAAGTCCAGAAATTATAGCAAATACAGCACCTAAAGGACATAAATATCTACAGAAAAATCTTTCAATAAAGAATGCTCCTATTGTAATTAAAACTAATAATATAAGTCCAATAAGTAAACTAGAAAAAACAGTAGACAAATTAGTTATTTGCCCAAATACATCCCAAGGGCTTGTACTTTCTAAAATATTGCTTCCAATTGTCCAAGAAACAATTATTATAGATATCAATACTACATACTTTACATATTTTAATATAGAATCAACTTTTTCATCTACTTTAAATTTCACCTTAAATACTTTTTTTGATATGAAATATATCAAATCATTATAAGCTCCAAAAGCACATATCCATCCACAGAACCATCTTCCCCCTATTATTGTTAAAAGCATAACAGCTACAAATTCCACTAAGCTTGGCAATGCTTGAAGAAAGTTAAAATTCCCTCTAATAATCATTTGATAAACTGTTCTTAGTTCACTAAAAGTCATTGCATACAATCCTGGTAACAGTAAGAATAAAATAAATTGTATAACATGCCTTAAAACCTGTGATTTCTTTATTTTCTTAGCCATATTTATTACTCCTCTTCCCTCAAACTATAATTTTTAATTAAATTCCTCATCTGTTAATATCAAAATATTTTTATCAATACCAGATGTTTTATATACTTTTTTATCTTCTGTGATAAATATTGCATCAATGCCATCTATAGCCTCTATAATTTTCATAGCCTTATCTATCCCAATAATATAAACACCTGTTGATAGTCCATCTCCATCAATGGAATTGTCTGATATAATAGTTGCACTTATAATTTTACTTTGTGATGGATATCCTGTTTTAGGATCAATTATATGATGAAATCTCTTTCCATCTTTCATAAAATATCTTTCATAATTACCTGATGTAACTACTGATTTGTTTTTAACACTTAATATCCCAATATATTCTCCTCTAGGTTTAAATGGATTTTGAATACCAACTTTCCAAGACACACCATCCTCTTTACTTCCAAGAGCAAAAATATTTCCGCCTAAATCAATTAGAGCACTTTTAATATTATGTTTATAAAAAATGTCGCGAACTTCATCAGCTGCAAATCCCTTAGCTATTCCTCCAACATCTAAAGCTTGTTTCTTATGCTTTAGCATTATTGAGTGCTCATTTTCATCTAGAATCACATCATTGTAATTTACAAGCTTCAAGGTTTCCCCTATTTGAGATTTTTCAGGAATTGCCTCTTCTTTTGTACCTATATTCCAAAGTTTTACTAAAGGTCTTATTGTTGGATCAAAAGTTCCTTCTAAGATTTTGCTATACTCCACAGCCTTTTTTACTACAAAATATGTATCCTTGCTTACAGCTTCTGGAGTGGCTCCAGCTTTAGAATTTATTTTTGATATCTCACTATATTCTTTAAATGCTGACATTTTATCGTCAATATCATTTAATTTTTCAATTGCTTCTTTAATTGCCTTTTCACCTTTACTTCCACATACTTTTAAATTTATAATAGTCCCAAGAGCATAACTACTATTTACTACTTCTGGTCTTTCATATTTTCCAGTTACAAATATAAAAATTAAAATTAATCCTACTATAATTGCGATTATTAATAATTGAATACCTATTGTACTTATGACCAAATCACTCCACCTCCGCGACTTACTTTATTCGTTATTTGAAGTATATCAAATGAATCTTAATTCTTTCTGAACGCAAACTGAGAGTTTGCTGAGAAAAATTAAAATTAAAAAATGTGCTATAAAACTGTGGACAAAATTAAAGAGAGCCTATCTGACGTCAGATAATCTCTCTTTAATTTATTTTGCAAATTTTAAATATACAGAAAATGTTGTTCCAGCTCCCAATTCACTTTCCACATGAATTTTACCATGATTACTATCCATTATAGATTTTACTATAGAAAGACCTAATCCATATCCGCCATGTTCCCTTGATCTATGTGACTCACTTCTGAAAAATCTATCATATATCTTATCAATATGTTCTTCAGATATCCCCGTCCCATTATCTATTATTTTTAAAACTGCAAACTTTTCATCCTTTAAATTTTCCACATCAGTAGATATTTTTATAATACCTTTACTTTTATCCGTATGGAGTATAGCATTTTGAGTTAAATTAAAAATAACTTGTTTTATTTGGTCTCTGTTTATATCAACTTTTATATTATTTTTTAATTCTAATTGTAGTTTCCTATTTTCACAAAGAATTTTAAGCTGTGGATGAATTTCTTCTATTAAATCATTAATATTTGCTATTTTCATTTCCACAACTGGCTGCTGTTCTAACTTAGTTAAAATTAAAAGATCATTTACTAGTTTTGTGAGTCTTTCACTTTCCATCAATATACTATTTAAAGCTAAATTCATTTGCTCTTCATTTTTAGCGGCTCCCCTTAATAAAATTTCCACAAAACCATGAATGGAAGTCAGAGGTGTCCTTAATTCATGAGAAGCATCTGAAACAAACCGCCTCATTTTATCCTTAATATCCTGCTCTTTTTGAAATGATGCTTCTATTCTTTTAAACATTATATTAAAGGACTTTGATAATCTATCAATCTCAAGCTGACCATTTTCTTCTGGTAATCTTTTACCTAAGTCTGTTACATTTATTTTTTCAACAGTTTCCGTTATATTATATAAAGGCTTTAATGTTCGTTTAAAAATAGTAATCCCAAGTATTGCTCCTATTGCGAGAATTAAAATTGAAAGACTAATATGCACATATACCTGTCTAGTTAATATAGCTGTAATATCATCAATTGGTGTACTTATTTGTATTAATCCCGATGGTGAATTTAAATCACCCACTTTTAGCCATGCAACAATTTGATAATTGTTATTTTCATCTTTTACAATTTCATATGTTGCATCCAAATTTCCCTCTTTATTATACATACTTATATAGTGTTCTTTCGAAAATACCGGGACTGGTATTGCGTTTATTTTTCGTTCAGTTGGCACTTTAGTATCACTATCCCAATCATTATTCTCTGTAGGTATATCTACATTACTTCTTTCACCTAGCAAATCTCCATTTTTGTCTATTAGGGCTACGCTCATACTTTTATCCCATAAGTTCTTTAGAATTTCTTGAGCATCACTTTCCGTTATATCCTTTATATTTTCTTTTGACACACTTCCAAAATCTAGACTATGAAACCTTTCATGCAGCACTTGTTCCTTTGTTTTATATAAATAGTCCTTCATACTTATATACTGAAAAATCCCCATTGTAGGTAGTAAAATAATTAATATCATAAAGAAACGAAATAACAATTGCCATTTTAAACTCTTTACTTTAAACTTGCACTTTAACTTTTTCATTGTGCCACCACTTTATACCCAACACCACGAACAGTTTTTATAATATTATGCTCCTTATCTTCAATTTTATCTCGTAAGTATCTTATATATACTTCAACAATATTTTCTTCTCCATTAAAGTCATATCCCCAAACTTTTTCCAGTATTAATGATTTACTTAATACCATTCCATTATTAATAAGTAAAAATCTTAATAAATTGTACTGAGTAGGAGGCAAATCTAACACTTTTCCACAATAAGTGAATTCGTGTGCTCCATCATCTATAGTAAACTCACCAATGTGAATTACATCATCTAATTCCGGAAAATTATTTCTTATCCTAGCATTAATCCGTGCTAAAAGTTCCTTAAAGCTAAAAGGCTTTGCCATATAGTCATCTGCTCCAATATCTAATCCTTTTACTTTATCATCAACTTCATCTCTTGCTGTAAGCATAATTACTGATGTTTTTATAGATTTTTTAATCCTTGAGCATACCTCATACCCATCCATGCCTGGTAGCATAATATCTAATATAATTATATGAGGATTTATTTTTTGAGCCAATTCAATTGCTTCGTTTCCATCAAAAGCTGAATATACAGTATAGCCTTCTGCTTCTAATCCCATTTTAATAAAATCAACTATACTTTTTTCATCATCTACTATAAGAATAGTGATTTGTTCTTTTGCTAATGGACTCATTAATTTTCCTCCTTTCCAAAAACCTTTTCCTTAAGTCTTAAGCCTTCTTTTGTTGTTGCTACTCCACCTAAAGCTGTTTCCCTAAGAGCTGGTGGCAAACTTTTCCCTACCTTATACATTGCACTTACTGTATCATCAAATGGGATTTTAGATGCTACTCCTGCCATTACCATATCAGCTGCACAAAGAGTAGTTATAGCACCTTGGGCATTTCTCTTAGCACAAGGTATTTCCACAAGTCCTGCAACTGGATCACACACGAGTCCCAATACATTTTTAAGTATTATAGCAGCTGCATCTAAACTCATTTGAGGAGTTCCACCCATCATTTCAACAACTGCAGCTGCTCCCATTGCAGAAGCTGAACCACATTCCGCTTGACATCCACCTTCTGCCCCTGATAATGTAGCATTTAATCCAATAATAATTCCAATAGCTGCCGCTGCAAATAATCCCTTCAACAGTCCATCTTCATCTAAATCAAGTTTTTTACCTACTGATAAAATTACTGCTGGTAATATCCCGCAAGAACCAGCTGTTGGACATGCTACAATCTTTCCCATAGAAGCATTAACTTCTGATGAAGAAAGTGCCATTGCCATTGCCATATTTGTTACAGTACCTGTAAGTGTTTTGCCCTCTTTAGCATAATTATGTAACTTAAAACCGTCTCCGCCTATTAATCCACTAACTGAATAAACTTCCTTTTCCATGCCCTCATTAGCTGCTGAAATCATAACCTTTAAGTTTTTTCTCATCATTTCTATAACTTTATCTCTTGTTAATCCCTTTTCCTCTACTTCACATCTTATGGCATATTCACTTAATGAAATGTTATGTTTCTCACATATTTCTAATAATTCTACTCCTGTCCTCGCTAACATAAATAACTATTCCACCTTTCCTAACTCTTTTCTTTTAACAATGTAATTTCTCTTTATTCACTATTAACTATAGGTATTAAATTCCTATATAATTAATTATCTTCCTTACCCATTAATTGTTAACTGATTTTAGCTGGGCTTATTGAAATTACATTATGTACTAATTCTATATTCTTAATCTTTTCTATTATATCGTCATTCACCTTGTTATCCATCTCAAAAATCATAGTTGCTTCTTTTCCTTTATAATTTCTGAAAACTCTCATAAATGCTACATTTATATTTTCACTATAAAGAACGCTAGTTACACTGTTAATAACACCAGGAGCATCTTTATGAGCTACTATTAAAGTTTCATACATTCCAGTAAAATCAACTTCATTATCATTAACTTCTATAATTTGAATATTTCCTCCACCAATAGATGACCCCATAACCTCACAATATTTATCATTAGTCGTTCTCATAATAAATTTCACAGTATTAGGATGAACATCGCCTAAATCAGCTTCTTTAAATAAAAATATAATGCCCTTTTCTCTTGCTATATCAATAGAATTCCTAAGCCTTTCATCACTTGGTTCCATTCCTAAAATCCCAGCAATCAATGCTCTATCTGTTCCATGTCCTTTATATGTTTTTGCAAAAGAGCCATGCAGTAAAAAAGTCACTTCTCCTATATCGCTACCTGCTATACTCCTTGCAATTTTCCCAAGCCTTGCTGCACCTGCTGTATGTGAACTTGATGGTCCTATCATAATAGGTCCTAAAATATCAAAAACTCCTATTCCTTTCATTGTAAAAACTCTCCTCCTTGTTTACTTATCTTTAGGTACCTTTAATTGCTATTTATTAAACTACTAATCTTTACTCTTTAAATAATATCATATTAGTAGTAATTTTTTATATTTTTTAATTAGCAAGATAATTGAAATGTACAAGCGTATGTTGTAGTATTATAGTTAAGTATATAAATTTGAGAATAATGTTATTATTAACAAATATAACTATTATTGATCTTTTATTAGGAGGTTATACAATGGTTCATATTCCCTGCTACAATGTAGTACAAAAAATTTATGAGGGAAAGAAAACTATAATTTACAGTGGAGTTAGATTAAATGATGGTATTCCTGTTTTATTGAAGCTTCTTTATGCAGAATATCCTAATTTATATGATGTTGCCAGGTTAAAAAAGGAATATGAATTAAATCAAAGAATTCATAGTAACAATGTTGTAAAAATTTATAGTATAGAACACTATGAAAAAACACCTGTGTTAATTTTAGAGGATTTCGGAGGGGAATCTTTACAGAAAATTTTAAATATATCTAAGAAGTTTAACTTAATTGATTTTTTTAAAATTGCTATTAAATTATCACAAGCATTATTGGATATTTATAATAGTAATATTATTCATAAGGCCATTAATCCTAATAACATTATTATAAATATGGAAAATGGAATAATAAAGCTTACTAACTTTGGAAGTGCATCACTTTTTTCAAAAGAAATAAATACTATAGATACAATGATGGAGTTGGAGACTACACTAGACTATATTTCTCCAGAACAAACCGGTAGGATGAATCGTGCAATTGATTATCGTACAGATTTTTATTCTTTAGGAGTGCTTTTTTATAAAATGCTCACTGGTTTTTTGCCTTTTAATGCAAAGGATAAATTAGGCATAATTCACTGTCACCTTGCAGTACAACCTATATCTCCATATGAAATTGATGCAGCAATCCCAAAAGTAATTTCAGATATAGTAATGAAACTTATGGAAAAGATGGCTGATAATAGATATCAAAGTGCTCTGGGGCTTAAGTGGGATTTACAAAAATGCATGGATGCACTTGAAACAGCTGGCTTAATAGCAAATTTTAAAATAGGCCAAAGGGATATTTCAGATGTGTTCGAAATTCCTGATAAACTATATGGACGAGATCAAGAAATTACAGCACTAAAATCGGCTTTTCAACGAATTAATGGAAATACGAAAGAAGCTATTATGGTTACAGGCTATTCTGGTATAGGAAAATCTCAATTAGTAAATACGATCCGAAGTTCAATAAAAAAACAACCTGGATATTTTATTTCAGGAAAGTTTGATCAATTTGAACATGATATACCTTATTCTGCATTAATTTATTCTTTTAAGGACCTAGTGCATCAGATTTTAAGTGAAAATAAAGAACGGGTGGAAACGTGGAAGCAAAAGCTTTTAGATGCATTAGGGTCCAATAGCCAGATAATTATTAATGTGATACCAGAGGTAGAAAAGATAATAGGAAAACAGCAAGAAGTTATTGAAGTTCCTGCCGAAGAAACAAAAAATCGCTTCTTCAAGGTATTTAAAGATTTTGTGAGAACCTTTTGCGAATTACAACATCCACTGGTAATATTTTGGGATGACTTGCAATGGGCAGATTTATCATCACTTAAGCTGATAGAAGTCTTAATGAGTGATTTTGAAATAAATAATATACTGCTTATTGGTGCTTATAGAGATAATGAAGTATATGAAATGCACCCTTTACGACTTACTTTAAGTAATATTCAAAAGGAAAATGTAATAGTGAATACAATTTTTCTTAAACCACTGGATCTTATTTATATAAAACAATTAGTGGCTGAAACCTTTCACTGTGATTTGGAAGAATCAAATTCATTAGCAGAACTAAGTCAGCAGAAAACAGAAGGTAATCCATTTTTTTTAAGTCAATTTTTGTACTCACTATATAAAGAACAGTTAATTTGGTTTAACAGAGAAGAGTGTAAATGGCAGTGGGATTTGCAGGGTATACAAAATGCTCAAATAACAGATAATGTTGTAGAACTTATAGCGGCTAGAATGTCAAGATTCTCTAAAACTACAGTGGAAATTTTAAAACTAGCATCATGTATAGGAAGCCAGTTTGATTTAGACACGTTATCTATAATATGTAAAATGACCTTTAAAGATACATATGATAATATTTGTGATACTCTAAAAGAAGGCATGGTTTTACCAACTTTAAATACATATTATTCCATAGATAAATTAGAGAATTCAATTCCAAAAAGTTATACTTTTCTCCATGACCGTATTCAACAGGCTGCATATTCACTAATTGAAAAAGAACATAGAAAAGGAATACACCTTAAAATAGGACGTCTTATGTTGTCTGATACTGATTGGATGGAAACGGAAGGGAAAATCTTAGATATTGTAAATCACTTGAACCTGGGCATTGAATTAGTATGTGATCCTTCTGAAACGAAACAAATAGCTAAACTAGAATTACTTGCTGGAAGAATTGCAAAGAAGTCAACTGCATATGATACAGCATATAAATATTTAAAGATTGGAATAAGTTTGATAGAAAACAATGGTTGGGAAAAATCATACGAATTAATGCATTCTTTATATGTTGAAGCAGCAGAAATAGCTTGTTTAAGTGGAGATTTTCAATCAATAGAACAATATACTGCGATAGCATTAAACAATAGCAAAACAGTATTAGATAAGGTTAAGCTATATGAAATTAAAGTTATTGCCTATACAGCACAAAATAAAAAATTAGAAGTACTAGATACTGCATTATTTATTCTTAAACTTTTAGGGATGAATTTTCCCAAAAATCCAAACATGGCAGAAGTTTTAATTTCATTGACAAAAACAAAACTTATGCTAATTGGAAAACAACCAGATACTTTGTTTGAATTACCACAAATGACAAATTCATTTTTATCCGCTTCTTTACAGATTATGGTTAATATGGGAATGTCAACTTATATGATAGCTCCAAACCTTTTCTTACTAATAACTTTAAAAGCTGTGAGATTATATATTAAACATGGAAATTTAGATAGTTCACCTGTAGGTTATGCTGCTTATGGTATGCTTCTATGTTGTATTGGTGATATTGATTCTGGTTATAAATTTGGAAATTTATCCTTAAAATTATTAGATAAATTTGATGAAAAAGAATATAAAGCGCAAACAATTGTGTTATTTAATTTATTTGTAAATTTCCGCAAAATAAATATTAAAAGCACATTAAATGAATTTATTAGAGCCTACTTTATCGGATTGGAAACAGGAAACATAAATTATGCCTGTACATCTGCATGCTTATATAGTATTTCTGCTTATTATTCTGGGGAAAACTTGGTTGATTTGGAAAGAAAAATGTCCGAATATAGTGAAGTTATGCACAATCTTAAAAATAAAGAAGCTCTTACTACACAATCAATATATCAACAATCAGTATTAAATTTATTAGGTTTTTCTGAGGATACATATTATTTGAAGGGTAAAGTATATGATGAGGATAAAATGATACCTATACACTTAGAAACAAAGGATAGAGGTACCCTTTATAGTGTATATATAAATAAATCCATTCTCTCATATTTATTTGGTGAATATGAGAAAGCTTTGAAAAATTCGGTAATGGCAAAACAATATTTAGATGGAGTAAGCGGTACTTTAACTGTTCCTGTTTTTTATTTTTATAATTCATTGATGATGCTTGCCACTTTTGATCAATGCTCATTATTTAGGAAGAAACAGATCTTATGTAAGGTTTCTGTAAATCAACAAAAAATGAAAAAATATGCACAATATGCAAAAATGAATTTTTTGCATAAATTTTATTTGGTAAAAGCGGAAAAGGCAAGAGTCTTGGGAAAGATTCTTAAAGCAGCTGATTTTTATGAAAAGGCCATTAAGTTAGCATCAGACAATAACTACATTCATGAAGAAGCACTTGCAAATGAATTGGCAGGAAAGTTCTATATCTCCACAGGAAATGAAAAAATAGCAAAGATTTATATGGAAGAAGCACTGTACTGTTATACTTTATGGGGAGCAACCGCCAAAATAAATCAGTTAAAGAAATTGTATCAACAACTTTTAAACTTTCATAAAATTGATGGTACATGCATTGAAGATGTAGCTGTTACTTTAGAAAAGAAAATAACTGGAAGTTCTATGCTACTTGATACTGCAACAATTATAAAAGCAACCCATGCAATTTCTGGAGAAATTAAATTAGAGGAACTTCTTAAAAAGCTTGTATATATATTGCTTGAAAATGCAGGAGCCCAAAAAGTTTGTTACTTAGTAAAAAAAGAAGGAAAATATATTATACAGGCAGAAGGCAATGTAGATGGAAATAAAATAGAAGTTATGAATGAAATTGATTTGGACAACAACAGAAGTTTGCCTAAAAAAATAATTTATTATGTAGAACGTTCAAGGGATAGTATCATACTAGATGATGCTTCTGTTTCTGAAAAATATCTAAATGACCCTTATATTGTAGATAAAAAGCCTAAGTCAATTATGTGTATGCCAGTACTAAGTAAAGGAAATATACTAGGCATAATTTACCTAGAGAATAGTTTAATAGAAGGTGTATTTAATAATGAACGCATAGAAATATTGAATGTAATTTCTTCCCAATTAGCAATCTCATTAGAAAATGTAACTCTATATACTAATCTAGAATATTCTGAAAAACAACTTAGAAAACATCATGACCAACTTGAAGAATTAATAGAAAAAAGAACTGCTAAACTAAGACAAGAAATTATGGAGCGTAAAAAGGCTGAGAAATTATTGGAAGAAATGGCTACCCATGATAACCTTACTGGTCTTCCAAATAGGAAATTATTCTACAACCAATTAAATAATTCACTTGAATTAGCAAAAAGCAATAAGCTTTTACTAGGAATTCTATTTATTGATTTGGATGGCTTTAAAACAATAAATGACACATTTGGCCATGATAGTGGAGACATAGTTCTAAAAACTGTTGCTGACAGGCTGTTGAAATCTGTAAGAACATGTGATATAGTTTCAAGATTTGGCGGGGATGAGTTTATGATAATCATGGAAAATATTGAGAATACTGTCACAATTAATGATGTCTGCCAAATAATTATTAATGAAGTTGGAAGGACAATTGTTATAGGTGAAAATAATGGCCATGTCACAGCAAGTATAGGTGTTTCTACTTTTCCAAACGATGGAGATGATATGAATAAATTGATTAAAAAAGCAGATAATGCAATGTATATGGCAAAAAGATCTGGAAAGAATAGAGTTGTTTTTAATTGATGATTGTGTAAAAAACATATAAAAAGAGGGTGTTGCTTAAAATGATTTTAAAAATCATTTTTCAACATCCTCTTGTTTTTCAAGAATCATTTTATAAGCTCTTTAATATTATCTTAAATGAATTTTTGAAAACATCACCTTTCGTCTATATCAACATATTCCTTCCGTTTAAGAACATTCTTGTATGCAGGTCTAATTATTTTACCCGCATTCACAATTTCTTCAATACGGTGTGCACTCCAGCCTGCTATTCTTGAAATAGCAAAAATAGGAGTAAATAATTCTGGAGGTATATCAAGCATTCTATATACAAAAGCTGAGTAGAAATCAACATTTGCACTTACACCCTTGTAAATTTTACACTTCTTTCCAACTGCTTCTGGTGCTAACTTTTCAACTTTTGCATACAAATTATATTCATTCTCAAATCCTTTTTGCTTTGCAAGTTTTTCAACATGCTCTTTAAAAATAACGGCTCTTGGATCTGATATTGAATAAACTGCATGACCTATTCCATAAATCAGTCCTGAATTATCAAATGCTTCCTTATTGAGTATTTTCATAAGGTATTCTTCAACCTCTGCATCATCATCCCATTCCTTGACATTTTGTTTTATATCTTCAAACATCTGTACAACTTTGATATTTGCGCCTCCATGCTTAGGACCTTTTAACGATCCAAGAGCTGCAGCCATAACTGAATATGTATCTGAACCTGATGAAGTAACAACATGTGTGACAAAAGTTGAGTTATTTCCTCCACCGTGTTCTGCATGGAGGACAAGTGCAAGATCAAGAAGGGTTGCTTCAAGCTTTGTATACTTACTGTCAGGTCTTAGCATATAAAGAATATTTTCAGCAGCACTTAAATTAGGTCGCGGACCATGTATAAATAGACTGTTGTTGTCATGGTAATGAGTGCAAGCTTGATAGCCATAAACCGCCATTAATGGAAAACAAGCTATAAGTATTAAGCATTGTCTTAATACATTTTCTATAGAAGTATCCTCTGCTGAATCATCCAAACTATAAAACGCTAATACACTTCGTGCCATTGAATTCATAATGTCTTTACTAGGCATTTTCAAAATCATATCACGTACAAAATCATCAGGCAAATTCCTGTATCCTGATAAAAGTTGTTCAAAATCTTTTAATTCTTGCTTTGTAGGAAGATTACCAAATAAAAGTAAATAACATGTCTCTTCAAAGCCAAAACAGTCCTTTTTCAGAAACCCATTAACAATATCATTGATATTAAATCCCCTATAAAACAGCTTTCCAGGCATTGGAACCATTTCATTTTCCTCAACTATATAAGAGCGTACATCTCCAATTTCTGTAAGACCAACAAGTACGCCTCTCCCATCAATATCCCTAAGTCCCCTTTTCACTTGGTATTTAGTAAATAATTCAGTATTAATTTTATTATTTTCCTGTGCCTTGTGACTAAGTATTTTTAACATTTTCTCTTTAATTTCTATAATATTTTCCATTCTAAGCCCCCCAAAAATAAATTTTTTAGTTATATTCACTTTACAATATATTACATTATAACATATATGAATTACAATAATAGTTCCCAACTCATCAACTCTAGCTAAAA
>Ga0302165_10000282_pt1 | contig 19789 bp, 25 predicted proteins | sample I_Fen_E3_2_FD_193499 | JGI IMG/M metagenome (GOLD analysis project Ga0302165, IMG submission 193499) | Peat permafrost microbial communities from Stordalen Mire near Abisko, Sweden - I_Fen_E3_2 | ecosystem: Environmental > Terrestrial > Soil > Wetlands > Permafrost | place: Sweden: Abisko...
CTAACATTTTGGAATCGTATGTGGGGGAATCAAATAAGTATGTTCCAACGGTCCACTACCCTGTCCAAGATTAAGGCCAGCTTTTAATGCACCAGTTAAATATATTTTTGCATTTTCTATACTTGTTGAAAGGCTTTTCCCCTCTGCAAGATTGCAAGCAATTGCAGAAGAAAGTGTACAGCCTGTACCATGCGTATTGGGGTTATTAATTCTCTCAGATCTATACCAATGGATATTTCCATTTTCGTAAAGAAGATCAATTGCATCATTTACCAAATGACCACCTTTCACCAATACTGCACCTTTTAATGTGTTAGATATTTTCTTAGCAGCCTTAATCATATCAGCTTCATTTTTAATTGAAAAACCACATAATACTTCTGCTTCTGGAATATTCGGCGTGATTACTGTTGCAAGTGGAATCAGTTTTGTAATCAATGTATTCATTGCATCATCGCAAAGAAGTTTACTTCCACTTGTAGATACCATAACAGGATCAATCACAATGTTTTCTGGCTTATACTGAATTAACTTTTCTACGATGACTTCAATAATTTTACTACTAGATACCATACCAATTTTGACTGCGTCTGGGCGGATATCATTAAAAATGCAATCAATCTGCTGTCCTACAAATTCAGGGGCAACCTCTTCAATTCCATAAACTCCAGTTGTATTTTGTGCAGTAAGCGCTGTGATTGCACTCATTGCATACATTTTATGTGCAGTAATTGTTTTTATATCTGCTTGTATACCCGCACCACCACTACAGTCTGAACCGGCAATTGTCAATATTTTTTTTATCATATAAGCTCCAATCTACTTGATGCATTCAATCTTTATTCAAATGCAAACGCTTCAATTTCTATCTCTTGAAATGTTGTAATATATGCATCTGCAATTTCTTTTATTTCTATTTGCTGAGCTTGCGCGGTACTATCATATATGGCTGCAACCGAAAATCCAGCTTTTTTTGCGGTCTTAATAGCATACAGTGCATCTTCAAACACAAATACTTCTCTCTTTGTCATGCCTAAAAATTCAAGTGCTTGAAGATAAATATTCGGCTCATCTTTTCCATGTCCAACCTCAGTGCAAGTGAAAATCTCGTCAAAATATTGTTCCATATGATTGCGTTTCAATGCTACATCCACCATAACCCGATCTGTAGCCGTAGTTATGCACATTTTCACATTGTTATCCATAAGTTTGTCAAGGAAATCATGCACACCAGGCTTGGGCATCGCTAAATCGAAATAGAAATGTTCCACTAAATGATTAATTCCATCTATAATCGCTTGTACAGAATCTAACATTCCATATTCATCGCGGAAATATTGGGCCGCTTGTAATAAGCTCATAGGCCGAAGTGCCTCACGAACATCATCTCGTGGTTGTATTCCTTGATCTTTAAGATATGTTTCACCTAATATATCCCAGATAAACATAGAATCAAGTAACACACCATCTAGGTCAAATATAGCACCTTTTATTTTCATAAGATTACCATATTATGGGATAGATCACAAAGATTTTTAGCAGCCATTTTTATATCAGATTTGGCAAATAAAGCTGATACAACTGCAACTCCATCAATGCCTGTACCTGAAAGTTCTAAAATATTATTTTCACTAATTCCACCAATTGCAATGACTGGAATGCTTACCGCTTCACAGATTGATTTCAGTGTTTCAAAAGATACAGAATCCGCGTCCAGTTTTGTAGAAGTAGAAAATACTGCACCAACGCCTAGATAATCTGCACCTTCTTGTTGTGCACGGATTGCCTGCTCAACTGTCTGCGCGGATACTCCTATGATTTTAGTTTCTCCAAGCTCAGCTCTAACCTCACTTACTTTTCGATCGCTTTGTCCAATATGAACACCATCTGCATCACTGGCAATTGCAATTTCTACATTGTCATTGATCACGAAAGGCACATGATATTTTTCACATAATACTTTCATTCTTTTGGCTTCTTCCAAAAAGGTTTCATAATCTAATTTTTTTTCTCTTAATTGAACAAAAGTAACACCACCATTTAGGGCTTCTTCCACTTGTGTAGCAAGGTTTTGTTCTTTAAGCCATGTCCGATCAGTTACAGCATATAATAGCATCGATTTTTTATCGCACTTCATAATTTTTTCCTCTTTCAAATTTTTCAGCTGTCAGATTACTAATTTCATCTATCAAATAATTACGGTAAGTTGAATTCCCGGCTCCTGTTTTCTCCAGCTTCTCATAAGCAAATTCACCACATATGCCCATCGCACACACAGCCGCTGCTGCTGCTTCAAGTATATTATCCTGATTAACTGCTATATATGCTCCCATCATTGCTGTAAGCATACAGCCGCTTCCTGTGATTCGTGACATCATTGGATGACCATTATAAATCACATAAGCTTTGCTTGCATCGCACACAATATCTATTGCACCGGTTATAGCAATTACTGCCCCAGTTTTTTTTGAAAATTCCTTTGCAAATGCAATAACAGAATCAAGTGTTTCGCTCGTTACAACATCGGCAATATCAGCATCCACACCTTTTGTAGTTCCATTTCCAAGTGCAAGCATCTTTATTTCTGAAATATTGCCTCTTATTGTCTGAAACTTTATTTCTTCCAATAACTTTTCTGCAGTTTCATTACGAAGTTTCGAAGCACCAACACCTACAGGATCTAAGATTACTGGGTGATTCAGTTCATTTGCCTTCTTGCCTGCAAGTATCATAGATGCAATTGTTCTTTGATTTAAAGTACCAATATTAATGACAAGTCCGTTACATATCGAAGTGATTTCTTCCACTTCTGCAGCATCGTCTGACATAATTGGAGAACCTCCACAAGCCAATAAAATATTGGCACAGTCATTTACAGTCACATAATTAGTAATACAGTGAATGAGTGGCGTTTTTTTCTGTACATTTTCAAATTTTTCTTTAAGCATTCTTTTTTCCTCCATATATTTTTTCTATAATAATTTTTTCTACAACAACACATAGTATAATTGTTATTAATATAACTGGCAATGTATTTCCGACTGGCGTATCGATATACATAAATACGCGATAAATTGCAAAACCAATCACCCACAAAATCAGGTTTATGACATTGATTTTTTTCTTTGTGCTGTTCTTCTTCAAAATAAATGTATCTGCGATTTGAATTGCAATCATTGGTGCAAATACCGATCCAATCAGATTCAAGAAATCCACAAACTGATCTATTGGCGTAAATATTGCTAGTATTGTTCCAATAACACAAACAATAACCGCTGTCCACTTTTCATTCAATTTCTTTGAAATACTGACAGCGCTGACGCCTGCTGAATATACATCCAAAAAGGTTGTTGTTACTGATGCAAAAATTATGATAATAAGCCCTGCGACTCCAAGTCCAGCTTTTACCATAATGACTGCAATATCTGTTTCACCTGTAAATGTTGCTGCTCCCATACCAATGATATACATCCATGAGCTGGTAAAAAAGTAAGCTGCTGCACTTGTGAATGTAGCTGCTTTGGGTCTTTTTGCAAATCGTGTATAATCCGAAATCAATGGGAGCCATGAAAGAGGCATTATCGCTGAAAGTTCAACAGCTGTTCCAAAACTAATGCTGTCAGGGAATGTAGTGACCACATTATCTCCAGAAAAAACTACTACACTTAGAATAATTGAAAGAATAAATAGCGCGCCCATTGCAATGGAATTTAACTTTCCTAGATTTTTAATACCTATCAAAATCCATACAATAATTAACACGCTGATGACAACGCTCCAGAAAGCATTTCCTCCAAAGCTTATCACTGAACTTGCTGCTGCCGCACTAGCTATTATCATAACTGCGGTCCAACCAAGAAGCTGTAATACATTCAGAACTGCAAATAAAAGGGAACCTTTTTCACCAAATGACATTTTGACAGTTTCCATTGCACTTCGTCCTGTTTTTGCCCCAATTAATCCAGCAAAATATAAAAGCACACACCCAATCAAATGTCCCAAAAGAATTGCAGCAATTCCTTTGCCAAATCCAAGTGGCGCAATTAATGTTCCTGTAAGTATCTCTGCAATCGAAACCGCTGCGCCGAACCATATTAAACCATTACTAAATACTGATGTTTTTGAATTTTCCAAAATAATTCCTCCTTGTTTTTAAATTAAAATGTATGCTTTCTACATTCTGTGCAAATTAAAAAAAGCGGAAAATATCGATTAGATATTTTCCGCAAATTGATTAACTTTCAATCACTTCCTACGTTGGCATTATCCAAATCAGGTTTAAGGGTCGAAGTCAAATACTTCCTCTCAGCTTGAAACGCAAGCTCCCCTGTGTAAACATTAAATTTGGCTGAATTGTAGCATTTATCGTAACTCTTGTCAATATGGTCTTCCACTTCTATTGGGGAAATACACTGTCAGGTGCTATTACAAATCCGGTTGCCCTCGCCATTCCAGATAGATTAATTTTATCATCTTTATTTATATCATAGCCATCCAAAAATTTGTAACTGTCTCCCCATAAAAAGTTTAACCAAATTATTATTCTCTAAAATTCCTGCATTATAGGCCTCGGTTTGTGATATAGGCGAAAAGCTAACATTACCATTTGAGCTTAGTATTTTTTTGTAATTAGGATTATCACATTTCACAAGTGTTTCCTTGTATATATCTGCTTCTTTTAATTGTTGAAATTCGCTAACAACCGTATACGATTCCGAGGTAGCGCCTACGTTTGATCTTATTGAAAAGGCAAATATCATAATTATAACAAATCCAACAGGAAGCATAATAAGCTTTGCGTTAGATGATTCTTCTTTCATTATTTTAAAACTTTTAGCAATCAAAAAGGCTAACAACAATGTGAGAATCCAAATACTCCATGTTTTTAACACGAATATGACGATACTTTTCTCATCTCTAAAATAATCAAATATACCGAATAATGATATTATATTACCTTTTATCCTAGATTAATTTATTACCTATATTAACATTAATGTATTTCTTATTTCAATTTTTCTGGGGATATATCATACCATCCCTTGGCGATTTTATGAACACGAACAAATTTAAATTTTTCCCAATAAGAATTTATTAATTTACTTGGCTTTTCTCCTCCAGTATAAACTAAAACTCTGCTAGTAGTTTCATCTGAGCGAAACATAACATAACCAGGATAATTTGAATCAATATAAATAAAAGCGAAACGGAAATCATCTGGAAAGACCTCTGTAAAATTTCTAATTTTATCTGCATCTTCAAGGTCATAATCATACTCCCAATCCGAATCTTTAGGAGTTTTTCCTTTTCGTGTAAAACTTAATGATGAATTATCTTTAATAGTGAATAATCTATCAAATTCATTATTAAAATCTGGGGTAATATTGACAAAATTCTCTATATCATTTACTAACGTTTCAAAAGCCTCCTTATGTTCACCAAAATTTTGAATTTCTTGATAATCCCATATAAAATAGCTATTAAGCTTATAGTGAATAGAATTTAAAAAATTTACCCCTGGAATAATTATTAGAAAAATAATAAAAAACAAAATGTAAATTTTAAGTGGGATTTTTCTAAGAAAAGAAGTTATTTTATGCATAATTATTACCTTTCGTTTCGCAAAAGCAATGGCTTTGTAGTAGAAAACTTCGTTTTCATACTAGATGAATAATTCAGGCTCATTTAGCGAATAAGTCGTTGCCTTTGTTACAATTCCAAACATATTCAATGCTTTGTGCAATCTCTATTGCTCTTTCTAAACTAAATATATCGGCAACAAACCCTAACGCCATATCTATACCTGCAGATATACCAGAAGATGTATAAAATTTACCGTCTATTACCCATCTGGCACAACTTTCCCACTCAACATTAGAATTAATAGATTTTACCCATTCAAAAGCTCTTTTATTTGAAGTTGCCTTTCGGTAATTTAATAAATTTGTTCGAGCAAGTAATGCAGATCCAGTGCATACCGTAAGACAATATTTTGACTGAGCTACAATTGTTGTAAGCTGTTCAATAAAAATACTGTCATTAACCAAATGTCGTGTGCCAGCTCCTCCTGGAATCAATAATATGCCTGAAGAATCAGCATCTTTTAATTGTTCAGTTGTAATTTTTGTACCTTGTTTGCTTAGAACAATGCCTCCATTTACAGAAAAATACCGCAAGCGATATTCTTCAACTTGACCTAGTATCTCAACTGCGCCAAATGTATCTAATGTTTCAAAATCATCAAATAACAAAATATTTACGTCCATAAAATCCCTTCTCTTCTTATTTTTATTTAATTATACTACTATTGCCTTTTTTTAAGGAAGAAGAATAATATGAAATAATTATTATTTTATTTCATCAGCCTTTTTCCTGTAATATCATCAACAGTTAACTTTAAAACAACGATCGCTTTTAGATGATTTTCATTGAATTTATGTTCCGCTTTCACTTCATATTGATTCATCAATATAGTCAATGCTGCAATTTTTTGATCATCTTCTAAAATCTCAATCATTCCGTTACCACAAACGCTTTCGAATTCCATTGTTGAATCACAAGCCTCTTCTGCAAGTAATAATTTGTGGGAACAATTCATTTCAAAAGCTACCATATTGTTCTTTCCTAATAATTCTATCTTCTTACCAACTTTTGCCCCATGAAAGTACAAAACAACTTTATTATCAATGTTGGCCGCTCCAAAATTCAATGGGATAACATAAGGATATTTCTCATCAAAAAATGCAAGGCTACATACATCACACTTTTTTATTATCTGCATAATTTCACTGATTTCAGTGATTTCTCTGTCTTTTCTTCTCATTGCACGCTCTCCATTTTCTTATACTTTAGCTCTTTTATCTTAATCATAACATATAAATTTTCAAGTTGTTAATTATAGCTATTCTTACTAATAAATTTAATTTAATTGTGTAATCTACCTAATAAAATTAATAACAGATACTAAATTCGTTCTTCTAATTGTTTATACAAACTACTTTCAAAATCATAGATAGACCCTATTTGTTTACTGATTTTACTTAGCATGTGTCTCTCCCCGGATTCCCCAAGTTTCCACATGTCATCTGCAATTAAATCCCACTTTTTAGATACCTCTATAAACGATTTTCCGATCTCTTTTAATGGTAGTTCGTTATATAACGATTCTGCTTCAATAAGAAATTCTCCATATAATTTACGAAAAATTCCGCCGCCGGTTCCACCATCTTGATTAATCTGAAAATAGTTTGTAATTCCTGCTATTTTCAATTTATCGTCATCGAAATTTTTCCATTTTAAAACTTCATGTTCAAACTTCTTAATTCCAGTTATTCCAAGAAGCTGCGCTGGTGGATTCAACATTGAACTGCAAGAATCTTTTATTGCAGATACAATACATTCACTTGTAATTAAGTTTTTCTTATTATCATGAATGTTTTCAAAATCAAATTCAAGGAATTTATTATTTGCCGGAAATGGTCTGTAACTGCTATTCCTTGCCGCTTCCATTTCAGCATAATCAACCAAATGATAATCTTCTGAAATATCGCCTCTCGGTGTACGAATTGAAAAATCATGATTATCTCTATCACTTACATAAAAGCAGTGTTTTTCATCATCATATCCAAACACCACGATTGCATGTCCTCCAAAATGATTATCCTTATTAAGATTTAAGTAACTCATGTAAGGCATATCAGCGTATATAAGAACTGGATTTTTATCATCTAACATACATTTCATTTTTTTAACTGCATTCACATAATCTTTAGGCTTTCTGCACTTTATCTTGATTCCAAGTTGTTCAGCCAACTTCTCTTCGAACACGAAAGGTTTTGTCCTTCCCGATACCATAGGGGAATTTTCCAAATTAATATATGCAAACGAAATGCCTGATGCAATTCCAAAAATCATAGCTTCTGATATCGGATGTCCATAATAATAAAATATTTGTTTTAAAGAATTCGTGATGCAATGTCTTCCTCCCATGGGTATAAAATCTTCTATTATCTGTTTCATTTATTAAACGACCTCTCTACATTCATATCTGAGTACAGTTTTTAGTTTTTCTAAATCTAAGTCTGTCATCCCATCTTTTTTAGGTTTAATATAGATTTCTTGATGACTGGTAGATGTTCTCTCTAATCTATTTTCCGTTAGAAATATATCCATTTTTTTAAAACTAACCGGTTCACTGTCATAAGAACCTGTATGCATGAGTTGTACGTATAACGTATCTTCTCGTTTTATTAATTTAACTTCATTTTGCAGTGGATGTGGTTTCTTCTTGCTTGCTATTTCTAGCGCTTTTTCAAAAATATCATCTGTTACAAATTCAGGTTGTTGGATGCCTATTGTATAGATAAAATCATCTTTGTTAAGAGACTCTTTATTACAAGTATCTGACTTATTATCCCAAACTCCTTGAAGCGGATATACTGTGTATTCAAAATATCCCTCTGGGGTAAACCCCTTCTTAGGCATCATTCTAACAGCATAAGATAATGAATATAATACGGATACTCTCTGCGAAAAATCGTGTAGATTTGGATTTCCGACTCCTGAAATTGTGAAATACTTTGCCCCTGGAACACGAATTAATTCTGGTTTGCTTCTAGGTAAATATATATTTCTTTCTTCTTTTCTCCATTCATATTTTGCACATTCTTGTATATCCATCTATTCCACCAATCCTCCAACAATTTCTCTTTGCGCTTTCTTACTAAGCCCACTAAGAACCAAATGATATGATTTATCTATCATTTCCTTCATTAAATTTTCTGGAACCGTTCCGTCTAGATAAATAGAATTCCAATGTTGTTTATTCATATAGTGACCTGGAATAATATCTTCATATTGATTTCGTAGAAAGTCGCCATCCAGTGGATCTAATTTTAGTGTGATAATATGGTGTTCATCTGTAGCATCCTTGCAAATTGCTGCGAACATTTTCCCGCCAATTAGATACCTTGTCCATTGCCATTCTTCTTTATAATCTTTTGTTGATCCTACCATAGATTGTAAAAATTCATCCAACCACATATACTTCATTTTATTTTGCTCCTTTCACCAATACTCACACTGGCTAATTCTCCCCTTATCATCAAAATCCCTTCCTTCTTTTTTCATAGTATATCAAAAAAACACGACAACAGTATGTCATGTTTCTTAATATTTTTTCTGTATGTTCTGAATGATGTGTAAATACTTTTCTTTGACTGTATCTGGTTCAATGATTCTAACCTGATCTGTAAATCCTAATACCCATGAAAATATATTATTCTCATTTGCAAAATCAAATTCAAATAGTAACGTACCATCCTCTTGCTGTTTAAAACTTTCCATACCATATTCTTCAATTAATCTCCATTTACAAGACGAATCAAATTCAGCAACTAGATGGATTCCATTTTTAAAAAATTTCTCCATACTCATCTTGATATTTGGGTATTTTCTCTTTATAAACTTTTCTTCACAGATTCCTATATTCAATAACCGATTCAGTTTAAACATCCGATAATCCTTTTTTAATAAACAATAGCCATAAACATACCAGTTCGACCATTGAAATACTAATAAATAAGGCTCGATTTTTCGATGCGATTCTCCACTTGGCCCATAATAGTCAAATTCTATCATATTACTTAATTCAATCGCATCTTTGACTGTTGCAATTTTAGGTGATAGACTACCTTTATAATAAGACGCCAAGTCTATTACGATACTTCCACTTTCATCATACACATTAACAAGTTCTTCTTGATTTCCACCATATAATTTATCTACCAATGTTTTGTATCCACTTGTTCCATCAACACTATCAATACTCTTTAATCCTGCCAAAATTGTTTGCATTTCCTTTGTGGTGAAAAGTGTTTTATCCATTTTATACCCATCTGCTATTTTGATACCACCACCAATTCCTTGCAATGTAACCAATGGTATACCAGCTTTACACAAATCTTCAACATCTCTATTAATGGTTCTTCTTGATACTTCAAATCTATCAGCAAGTATTGGAGCTGTTACAATATCCTTTTGTAACAGAATTGTTAAAATCCCTAACAATCGATCTATTTTCATTTTTGATTGCCTCCTTCTTGATTATATATTTTATGCCATTGCATCCAGTGCGAAATGCTTCATACATACTGTTCTAAGTGACTTCGTTTCTCAGCACATCCAAGAGATTGCCTCCTCCGATTTAAAGGTAAATATCAAGCTTTTCACACACAATATTTATGCTAATCAATAATGATATTTAAGGATGACAAAAGACTAATCACTTCTGGAAATGAAAACTTTGCATTTTTTAATTTGTTATCTGTGATGTTAATTTCATATTCTAACGCATCCCTAAAATCTGCTCCACTTAAGTCGCATTTTATGAATTTGGTACCATGTAGATTTACACCATTAAATTTTGCCTCTGTTAATTTACAATCTTCAAAATAACTTTCATCAAATTGTGAACCCTTGAAATCATATTTCACAAGTTTCAGATTTGTAAAGTAATTATATTTTATCGTGCATGATTTCATGCTTCTAAAAATAGTAGTACTCTCTATCCCGTTTGCTTTCAGATCATTCCATATAATTCCAATCAATACGCTATTTACAAATTCTAAATTTTTCGCCTCACAATACGAAAATGTGATATTTCCTATAACACAATTACTAAATTTGCAATTCTTGAATTTGCAATTCTTTAGTTTGATATTTAGGAACTGACATCCAGTGAAATTGCACTCTAAAAATTCATGATTTTCAAAGCTTTCATCTTCAAACTGCTTATCTTTTATTTCTTGTTCTTCAAAATATTCCATGTTCTCTCCCATGCAGTTATAGATTGTAATTTAAATTATAGATTATTTTAACATGATTTCTTATTTTTTAACATAAATAAAGATGCTAACTCGAAAATCTTTGAGATAGCATCCTTAAATGTAAGCATATATTTCAATCACATTTTCAAAGAAATAATTTTATAAGCAATAAAGAATATAATTACCTCAACATATATACAACCTATTGTAATCCATGCAGGTACAATATAATCCAATACTAAAAATACAAATGCCAATATAGCAAATATAAGAATTGAAGCTGCTGCAACCACACTATACGTGGCTCTTAAAATCTGAATATTTCTTTCATCTTTCAATTCAATTTCTTCGGCCTTTAATTTTTCCGGAGAACTTCTTTTAAATTTTATCAACCGTATCACCCCAACTGCAATAAATGCAGCGCCTATCCCTGATAGCATCCCAGCTGTCATACTTAGATTATGAGCATTTTCTGGTATATATTGTTGAAAAACCGCTCCAAAGGTAATTGATAACAGTCCAATTATGATTAATCCAATATAAAAATTCTTATTCTGATATGATTTACATAACATATTTTCATTCCTCCTCATATATAAAAATTTGTTCTATACTCATTTTAAAATATCGAGCAATTTTAAAAGCTAAAAGAATGGATGGATTGTAACGTCCATTCTCTAGTGAACTAATTGTTTGTCTTGAAACTTCCAATTCTTTTGCGAGTTCTTCTTGATTAATTTCCAGTTTATTCCTTATTTCTTCCAAGCGATTTTGCATTCAATATTGATACCTCCTATCTCTTCTGATATAAAATCTCTTAATGATAAAATGCATAATTTACATCTAAATTCAAAAAACTTTATGCAGATTATATCGCGTCATTGTAAAGTTAGCTTTACATATATTATATGCAACTTCTTTTATTTTGTCAAGCTCGCTTTACATTTTTTTAAAAATTTTATATTGTATACCTTTCAATCTGAGTAAATTCCACTTTTCAACCGTAGATTTAGTATTTTCAATAATTTGATAAATATAAAACCAGCTAAACAGTCATTTAAGGCTGGTTAGCTGGTTTTATAATATTGATCTTTAGGAATGAATTCTATCAGACTTCTGTTATTTTTATTTTCTTTACCCCAACATAGGTTGCAATCAAATAGTATACTGGAATTGTCAAAAACAATACCCATCCTGGATGCCAGTTGATAATTCCAGACAAGCAAAGAACTGTGTAAATAACCCCTACAATAATCGGATAAGGGAAGCGCTGAGGCGCGTTGGGTTCTCCTTTTCCAAACCAATTCCATCCACTGTGCATTCCAAACAAATTGCTAATAATAAAAACTGGAATAACAAATGGAAATGGTACCTTATCAAATACTGTACCTCTAGATTTTTCTTTTGAATTTTCATTTTCTGGCTGTCCTTCATTTTGGGACTTTTCTTCGGTGGCGTAATGCTGTTCATAAGTTTCGCTTTCAATATCATTTTTAGCTAAATAGTCAATCGAAACTCCAAATATATTACTCAATTGAATAACGCATTCCAAATCTGGAGTTGATTGGTCAAGTTCCCACTTTGAAACTGCTTGCCTTGAAACTGTTATTTTCTCGGCTAACTGTTCCTGTGAAAAGCCATTTTTATTTCTTTGCTTTAAAATTTTCTCACCCAATGTCATATTATTATTATCTCCTTATTATTGATAATTATATTTAAACTCAAAATGTAGTTGCAATCTACCAATATGACCTTGAATTTTCGCAACCAGCAGTTGCAAGTTGCTTGTTTTTACTTGACTTCGCTATTTTATGTGATTTGTGTTAATTCCTTTTTCAAATCGTTTACATACGTCTGTTGCATTTTTTTTAAATTCATAAACAAATATGATAATACTTCCATCAAAGGATTCTTTATATAAATTTCTTCAGTAAAATCAATCGTTGTTCCACCATTTTCTATCTCAGAAAAAATACCAGTCCAATGCCCTACCATATTCTGATTACTCATATCAAACTCATATATTTTATAATCTTCTTTAACTGTTATGACAAAATCCGTCGAAAATCCATCTTTTGAATATTCAGTAAAAACGTTTTTATTGTCTGATACCTCAATTTTTAACAAATCACTTCTCCATACATAATTTTCATTATTTGTCACTATCCCCCATACAGTCTTTATATCTGCATCAAAACTAGCTTTTATATTTGATTTTCTCATCTAATCCCCTTTTGTATTGTGTAAATGTTCTGTATCCTATATAAAATAATATAGAATTAATGATTTTTGTCAAGGGCATGGGCAAATATATTTCATAGAATTGATCTTATGCGGATTTATGACGATATTTTTAGTTCGCTTTTTAAAGTCGTCGATATTTTTTTAATAAAAATGTATTTAATATAAAAAGCACTCCGATCATTCCAATCAGCCCTAAAATCCAAGGATATATTACATCTATCCCATCTCCAAATATCACTACTTTTTGCAGTGCCGTACATCCATAATAAATAGGTGTAACGTAACACAAGTTCCCAATACCATAAGGTATCGTATCTAGTGGAATCAACCCCGAAAAGAATATCTGTGGGATTAATACAATAGGGATAAATTGAACCAACTGGAGCTCGTTATTTGCAAAAATCGACATTAAAGCACCAACTGAGACTGCTGCGAATGCCAATATAATCATAATCAATGTGCATAAAATATAGGAACCCTCAACATGTAATTTTAATACATATACAGAAAACAAAAATATCACAACACTTTGTATAGCAGAAAGAATTCCATATCCAAGCGTATATCCGCCAATTACAGTGGATCTTCTTATTGGAGCCATCAACATTCTCTCTAAAGTCTGATTTGTCCTTTCACGCACAAATGACATTCCTGATAATATAAATACAAAGAAAAATGATATAACACCCAGAAATACAAAGCTTAATGAATCCAACTGGTTATCGTCATTTGTTTCATATTCGTAATTGATATGTATATTTGAGGAGTTCATGTCCTGAACCGCTTTTAACACCTTTGAAGTCTTCGTGCTCTTATCAAGCATATAGATGTGCATGCCTTCTTGATCTGACCATATTATAGCATCTTTTCCCCACGTTTCCACATACTCTTTTAATTCAGGCATCGCATCTGTGACTTCTACATCTGCAGATTTCTCTAACCCAGTGCGAACGCTGTCGTTCACATTATAAACAGTAATCTTCGGAACATATCCTGAGTCACCTAATATAAAATAAAGCATTGTAAATATTAATATTGGGGCAACAAATAAGATTCCCAAGGACCTTTTATCATTTATAATTTGCGCTAAAATTCTCTTTATGATTGAAAACATATGGATTCCTCCTTTTCGTCTATGAAAAACAAATCTTCAATTTTTCCACTTTCAGTTTTTTTCAACAAATTTAATACAGTATCAGCAGTAATGATTTTTCCATTTCGCAGTAGTGCCGCATTATCACATTCGGTTACTTCATCCATAGCATGTGTTGTAACAAGAATCGTGATTCCATTATCTCTTAATGAATGTAAATAAGCCCATATTTTTCGACGAAGTACAGGGTCGATTCCTACTGTCGGTTCATCAAGAATTAAGATCTTAGGATTATGGATCATTGTTGTAGCCAATGAAGCTCTTTTTCTCATACCACCTGAGCAATGGCCTACCAGCTTATCTTTTTCATTTAAAAGTCCCACCACCTGCAGTAATTCATCTGCGCGTTTCATTATTATTTCTTTTTTTAGATTTTGAATTCCAGCGAAAAATTTCATGTTCTGAAATATTGAAAGTTCACTGTATAGCGCATCCTCTTGTGGCATAAACCCAATCTTGGCAAGCATTTGCTTATTCGGCATTTTTACTCCGTCAATTGTAACCGTTCCTTTATCTGCCGAGATTGCACCCATAATAGTTCTCAACAAAGTTGTTTTTCCAGATCCTGAAGCCCCTAGCAAACAATATATCTTACCACTTTCCACTGTTAAAGATATATCTTCTAGCACAACATTGGATTTATATTTTTTTGCTATTTCATTTATTTCTATTCTCATACTTTTCTCCATTCCCACACTATTTTTTACATCAATCCAGTTTGTGAATCGTCCCCCGCCACATATATGTGTCCAAAAACGAATCTATCACACTTGCCTTCATTCCTACTCACTTACCTTTATCCCTACTCACTTGCCTTCATTCCTACTCACTTACCTTTATCCCTACTCACTTACTTTCATTCCTACTCTGCCTCCTACGGCCTTCCTAGCTTATGAATGATCCTTCTTACCTTCATTCCTACATGCTTTTTGCGCCTTCCCAGTTTGAGTTTAAAAGCCCTTCACAACATGTAGATTGTGAATATAAATTTATAATGATGAATTTCGCCGCAGACCGGCTGAAAGCAGTGAAGCTGCTTGAAGGAAAGGCAAGGCAAATACATCAATATAAATTTATATTCACTCAACACCTTTCTCAATCTTTTAACCCTCAAACCCTATCTATATTATTATATAATTACTGGCCTTTTTTCAAGCAACAATATATACGATTATGTTGGATTTTTAAGTTGCCAATATGATGCCCCAAGTTATATAATTATAAAAAGTTATATAACTTGATTTGAATATCAAAGCAAACGAATTTCATAATATAGACATTAAATAATAATTTAAGGGGTGTATGAAAATGGATTCTAATTTATCGTTAACAACGAACCAAACAAAGCAAAATATTATGACAGCTTTCTGGAACCTATATACCGAAAATCGAATTGAGAAAATAACAGTGACACAGATTTGTACACATGCAGGTTATAACCGTTCAACCTTTTATAAATATTTTTTGGATGTTTATGATGTGCTAGACAAAATTGAAGAACAGATAATAACGCCAGAGATGCTTGAAAAATCAGTGGTTTCATATCTATTATTAGACAATAAGAAGCTTGCATTTGAAAATATCATACAGCTGTTTGAAAAAAGTAGTGGATACATCCCCGTTCTTCTTGGCGAACATGGAGATTCTGCCTTTAGGCACAAGCTTATGAATAAACTAATTCCCGCAGTTTCCAGCCATCTTAATGTATCAATTACCGCTAATAAAAAGACGAAATATATCTTAGAATATCAGAGTGCAGCGATTTTTAATACAATCGCAAATTGGTATGCCAATGAAAAAGACATACCAACCGAAGAATTTATACAATTACTATTAAGCATAAGCACGAATGGGGTACAACAGGAATTAATCAAAAATGTATTTGCTATTACTTTATAAATTGATCGATGGCCTTATTCATCTTTTCGATTTTTTCCCAATCTTTCTCTTCAATCGCCTCTACAATACAATTTTGGATATGATCTTTCAAAATAACTTTACCGGTATTATTGATTGCTGACCTCACTGCTGCCAATTGTATTAACACATCGCTACAATCTCGTCCGTCCTCCACCATTTTTTTCACAGACTCTAAATGTCCAATCGCCCTTGATAATCGGTTAATAACGGCTTTTGTATTCTGATGAGAATGTTGATGGGTATGTTGATGGGTATCTGAATGGGTATCTGGATGGGTATCTGGATGGGTATCTGGATGGGTATGTTGATGGGTATCCTCCTGAGTACTTTTCTGGATATATTCTTGACTGTGACCCTGAGAATATTCCTGGATATGTTCCTGAATATGACCCTGAGAATATTCCTGGCTAGGTTCGTGACTATGTTCCTGTGAGTGATCATGGCAATTTTCAACATTTTGTTTTTTGCTTATATCCATAGTTGCCTCCATATAGTGTAAGACTTCTTCTTTTTTTGTATTTAGATCGAATTAAATTCAGAACGATTTCTTTTCATAATAATATCATATAATCACTTCGAATGTCTTCTTTTTTCATAATAAAAACATAACATCCAGGCAATTATTTTTCATTGCATTTAGAAGTTCAAAACTAATATTTTTTACATCCTCTTTCAAATATTCATACAATTGTTCATTATGATTATATCCTTGATTCACTAATATTTGAATTAGATTACAGAGCTTCATTTCCAATTCCTCTTGTGAAGAACACTCAATAAATTCTCGTAATACCTCAGCATCTTTTTGATCAAAGATATGGCTTGTGATCTTTTTTCCAACAATCATACATGTAAGAATATTGCGTAATACGATGCTTCCGATATTAATAAATAACTCTTCGTAGTTCGCATGATAGTTAGAAAGCAATGTTATTATATATTCCTCTGGAAATGCTTTCAATAGATCTTGTTCCAACTTTGTATATGTTAAATATTCATAAATTACATCTATGCCACACGAATCCTGTATACTTTTTATTGTTGGATAATCCAGTGTTAAAATATGATTTTGTGGATTGAATTTTGGATCATAATAAAGAAAAAATACTGGCATCCCTTTCATGACAGTTTCGTAATATGCCTGATTTTTATAAGCGTTAAAGCCAAGCGCTATCTCTTCAAATAAGGCTTTTGTTTTGAATACTTTTTTTATTACCAACTCGTATCCTGTGCGATATGCTAACTTTGCATTTTGTTGCTTTACCATATCCTTCACAGCATTAGCATCCGATTTTTCATAAACTAAATCGATTTCATTCATGCAATAAATAACTGCATTCATAAGCTGTTTGGCTGTGTCATAGGATACAGATGTACTTTCTTTGCTTGTATATTTTTCTGTCAATTCTGCAACAATCGGAATTAATTCTTCCATATCAAATTCATTCATCTTTGCTCCCGTCTACTATCCAACTATTATTCACATTATTTTGTGAAGCTCAATATCATTGAAAAAATTAATTATTATCATTCTTCTTCCTCATATTTTCCTATAAATCCGCGTGTTCCCTCACGAATACTTCTTGCGAAGTCTTCTAAGCAGGTATCTTCTAAATACTCCAATGAGCCTTGACAATCGTTGTCAAAATGTTTTTTCATATAGTCAATCAACTCATCATCTGTAAGCTCATCTAGTGATTCATTTTTATACAAATAAAATATATTTTGTAAAGATTCTAGCGTATCCACATAATTATCTTGATAAATGAATGGAGAATCACAAAATGCAAATATCAGCTTAGGCAAAATTCCTCCTCCAAATTCAATTCTTTCTTGTTCCTTCAAGCTGTTTTTTCTAGCATCCAATAGCGTCAATGCATCTTTTTCTGTAAGTGAAACTCCAAATTTTTGAGAATACTGGTTACATTTTGTTAGCACTTCAATTTGATACTGACCTTTACCCAAGATACTTAAAAACATATTTTCATCCATATCATCATTCCTTTCTAGCAATTGTTATGAATTTCTCTTTGATAACTGTTGATTTTACTACCAGAATGAACTCATTACAAGACTTGAAAAAAGTTCGATTTTGTGGTAATATATAAATATAAAAGAGAGGAAAAATCAAACGAATTATATTTGATTTTTCCTCTCTTTATTTGCCTGAAATATTTTTGTTTGAGTGTCAAATTTTTCTTACAATCAACCATCGTTATCTTTAAAGTCAACAATTTTATCTGTATATATCCACGTTTTTCCATCATCTTCTGACTTTAAAAGTGCTTTGCATTTTCCGCCGTTATAATCCCCATTTTCATCTTGTGCACAATACATATAAAGGGCCCCATCTTCTTTCCACGGAGCTTCTGGTATAATAAATGGTGTGTATGTCTCTCCCATGAATTCAACCTCAATTTTGGGCAAACTGATATCACTAAATGTTGCGCCACCATCTTGTGTCCGGTAAAAATTAGTAGGCTCTCCCTCTATCCATTTGTAGCAAAAGAATCCCAAATTTTCAGTCACAAAGGAATATGAAAGCATAGCCCAACTTGAAGGAGCCCAACCCATTTCTATCCATGTGGCACCGCCATCTTCCGTCCTATAAATTTCTCTGGATTCCTGATTCATTGTTCTATCCAAAATTCTTGCATTATATCCAACCTGCGAAGTGAACCAAAACTTAGTTCCATCGAGCTGACCTATCGCCTTTCCTTCACTATCACGTTGGATACCGTTTGCTATTTTAGCATCTTTGCTTGTCTGTTTGTCTATCGCTGCCTGACCACTTTCGTTATACTCAATCAAGTCATATGCCGCCGGACGCATTTCTTTATAAACAGTTACTTCTGCCTGGGTATCACCGTTTTTATCTTCTTTATTTTGTATTTGATAATATAGCACCCATTGACACTGAATTTGGGTTGATTTTGCTTCATCAATTGAACCATCCAATTTTAATGTCAAATCAGAAGTTTCTATGGCCGCATCTACAGTAAAATCAACTAAAGCCACCTTCATTGTATAGGTTTGAGATTCTATGTTATAAAAAGAAACATCTTGACTTTTCAATTGTTCTGAATCCAAAAAGCCTGGTGATACCGGTTGAACCCCAATGTTTTCGATTTGATTAATGGTAATCCCTTGGACCTTTTGATTTCTTGGAATATAGAATTTTTCGTATTGTCCCATATAATCTTCAATCCAGTTTTTAATTAACTCTTCATCTGTAGGGGCAGCATCTTTATCTGACGATGTGTATGTGGCACTATATTCCTTAATATCTTTTATATGTTTTTCTCCATTACCCCAAAAATAATATGTCACTATACCCGCTAACATCAAGATAATAACAACAAAAATACATATTCCTATCTTTACTCCATTTTTTTTCAATATTTTATATGCCTCCTGACATTCTTACTTGGTATACTCTTACCATTCTTTTCCTATCTCTTCTGGTTTAATATCGTATATTTTCATAAACTCGTCAAGATCCTTATCTTTTTTAATAAGCATAATCTCCTCAAATTTACCCGTATGTACATCTTTAAATCCAGCGACACGTTCCCCTGTACAAATACTTGCTTGAATCACTGGTCGCTTCCGTTTTTTATCATATTCTAGTTTTTCCCTTTTTTTC
>Ga0302165_10000283_pt1 | contig 19739 bp, 18 predicted proteins | sample I_Fen_E3_2_FD_193499 | JGI IMG/M metagenome (GOLD analysis project Ga0302165, IMG submission 193499) | Peat permafrost microbial communities from Stordalen Mire near Abisko, Sweden - I_Fen_E3_2 | ecosystem: Environmental > Terrestrial > Soil > Wetlands > Permafrost | place: Sweden: Abisko...
TTATCTTTTATCTTTTATCTTTTATCTTTTATCTTTGCCTTTTAACGCCCTTTCAACAAAGTGAACGATGAATATTAATTGATAATTATCCATTTTGCGCAGACCGGCTGAAAGCAGCATAGCTGCTTGAAGGAAAGGCAAGCAAAATAGATAATTATCAATTAATATTCAGTCATCACCATATTCTTGATTTCCCCGATTCCCTCAATCTCACATACAACCACATCACCTGGTTTTAAAAATCTAGGTGGCACAAATCCCATTCCTACACCACTTGGTGTGCCAGTAGATATTATGGTTCCGGCTTTTAAAGTGATTCCACTTGAAAGTTCAGCGATTATATGTGCAATCCCCGTTATAAGCAATTCAGAATTACTATTCTGACGAAGTTCACCATTCACATAACTTCTTACAGCTACTCGGGGTGGTATATCAAATTCATCCTTTGTTACAATACATGGTCCCATAGGGGTGAATCCATCCAGGCTTTTTCCCAGATACCACTGTGAATGTCTTGTCTGAAGATTTCGTGCACTTACATCATTTACAATTGTATAACCAAAAATATAGTCAAATGCTTCTTCTTCACTAATATTCTTAGCGTCTTTTCCAATTATAACTGCAAGTTCACTTTCATAATCAAGACTATCTACAAGTCCTACATACGCAGGAATTTCACCACCATCTGCGACTGCCTCACTTACTCTTTTGGAAAAATATATAGGAAACGGTCTAGCACCGCCAAATGCTTCCTTTTTAAACTTCGCTGATTCTTTTGCATGTTCAACATAATTAACGCCAAGACAGATAACATCCTGTGCAGGATGAATAATAGGCGCACAAGCTACTGTATCTATTTTTTTTACTGACTTAAAATCTGATACATTTGAAGCACCACTGCTATTTGAAATAATGTTTTTCAAATCAAGCAACGCTTCAGCTGTTGTGTTCCCGATAAATTCAGCCATAATATTGGTAGTATACCCAAACTGTGTCAATGGCAATAATTTGCTATTATCATTGGGTGATTCCACTCCAAGCATTACTTCTGACTGTTCATTTGTTTTATACGAATAAAATTTCATAATAACTCCTTCGTCTTTCACCTTCGTTTTTGTACGATTGATTTTCTTATAGTAAGTGAATGATTCAATATTTATTAGCAATGGCAAAATAAGTTATATCCCAAAATTAGCAACGTTACAATAACCAACAGTTTAATAAATAAACTTGTAATAAATAGCATCATTATCATACCGATTGCGATCCAAAACAAAATAAATCCTATTACTCTTCTCAATTAAAATCGGGCTCCTGCATACTATTTTAATATATTATATGCGGTATAACTTCACATATTACCTATTATTTTTTAGCTGTTTTAGCAGTTACATTTTCGATTGCTTCGTCAACATCTTTATCTTCTTTTACTTTTTTTTCTTTACCAGTAAATTTATTTAAGAGGTCAGGAACCATATCCAAAAGCTTTGTAACTGTATCTTGATTCTTAATATTCACAAGTTTTGTTGTGCCATTTTGAATTACAAGAACTGCACTAGGTGAAATTTTACCACTCATGCCGCCGCCTGCATTATTTTTCTTATCTCCGCCAAATGCTCCTGCGCCTACACCAAACGATACATCAACCAAAGGTAATATAATTGTATCATTTACTTTTACAGCATCACCCACTACTGTCTTTGCCGAAATAAATGCATCCATCCCTTTGAATAAAGATTCTACTGTTTCATTGAATTTTACGTTCTCTGCCATTATAAATTCCTCCTATTTAAACTTTTTTATCATTTTCTTAAATTGTTTATTTCTATAGACTCTAAAGGCTATTATTAGCATTGTAAAGACTCTAATTCGTCCACGCAAATATATCTCGCCTTCTAATACCTGTTCATCAAATACTGGTACAAAATTCATATTCATATTAAAAAATGCATTCGCAATTGCTACGTATGATATAACTTTCCCCGTCACATCTGGTTCATCAGCACCATACTTTATATATATCTTATACTTTCTTGGTGCAATATGTTTTAAAATGATCTTTACTTGACTTAATAAGAATTTACAAAGTTTTCGATTCTCTTCGGTATTTATAGTTTCATTAAAATATTTGATTTTATCCGATATTGAATCCTTCAGATTGATTATTTTATGATATATATTTATTATAGTATCTCTGATCCATAAAAATATCGACTTTATTTTATTTAATATAGACTTTATTTTATTAAATATCGTTATAAATACATTATGATGTTGTCTTACCTTCTGATTCGTATTTCGACTCGAATCATTGGTTTTATCGGAATCTTCAATACTTTGTGCTTGCACTACAACATCATTGTCCTTATCATCATTGTCTTTATCATCATTAATTGGATATATATAATCATCTGTAATATGGATATAGCCATTGTTTGATTCTAATGTTTTTTCTGTATTTATTTTATTATCTTTTTTTAAGTTTTTATCTATTTTTAAGTTTTTATTTCTTTTTGGTTTTCGATGTTTTTCTTTTATGTTTTTATCATTATCTTCATCTATTTCACCTGCATCTTTAGTAGCGTCTTCTTTTAAGCTATTCATAACTGTAAATCCAAATATCTTGATTTTATATATGAATTCACCATTCGCATAAGTAATATAAGCGCTCACTATATGCAGTAACCAACTAAGTCTTATGATACCTTTGATTTTTTCGTATTTCTTCGCTTTTACTTTATATCTTAGTGGTACAAATAATACCAAAAGTAAAATAAGGAGTAAAATGCCTAAAATAATTGCTATTATAATACCAAGTATTTTTAAAATTGTAAATATAACATGAAGCATATATACACCCCGTATTGTTTACTAATTATCCAAAATTATAATATTCTCTCAGTTTAAATTCACCAGTTTTAGAGTACACCTCTGATATAATCGTTTCTATAATTTGAAATGCTTCCTCACGTCCCTTTGCAATACCTATCACATAAATATCATCAAGGATATGTGCTTTTTTGAAATGTGGTTGAAGCAAAAATTTAGCTGCATAAATATCCATCAAGTTATTTGGATTGTTAGATAATGTGATCAGGTATGTATCCATCTGAAATTTACTTGTTCTAACCTTACCAATTATCTTATATTTCGCATCTTTTGCATTATCACCTAAATACAATTTTCTATACCATTTCATAGCATCCATCCATTCGTTATAAACTAGTTATCACCATTCATTAACAGATTCATTACTTCAACACACGCCATCTTTTCAGCTTTATCACTACATTGTAAAAGTGAAGAATTAATATAACTTTGAATCTCATCCAGATTATTAAAAAACACTGGTAATTGGCTTAATACTGTAGACATCACCGCTCTATTAACAATTTGAGAAGAATTCTGAAATAAGGTTTCTAATTCAGTAATGAAATTATCACATGCTATATCAACATAATCATTCGAAGCGATTTCTTGTTTATCTGTAGATTCATATAATGCAACAAAATCACTACCTGATTGTAACTTGAGTATAATGAAAAGCGCATTAAATGCCTTTTCAATCATGAAACTCTGTAGTGTCTCTTTATGATTCTTCAAAACATAATCTATCACATGCTCATTAGATGTTGTTACAGTAATGATCTTTTCTTGCTGACCTTCAAATCCTGTAAAACAATCTATTATCTTGTCCTCTTCACAATTATATTCATTACCGTTAAAGCCTTCTAATGTACTTTTTATAACATATTTACTCTTATTAATTTCGTCAACATTATTAAATGCATACATCTTTGACAAAATAATTGTATATACATCGTTAACAAGCTGTATCAATATTACAAATAAATCAGATGTGTTTGACATTGTCTGCGTTGCAATTAATAGCTTGTCGGCTAAAGCCTTATACTCTTCTTGTGTGAGGTTTTTATAATCAGCATTCTTTAAATCGTTATAGATTGCGTTAACATCATCAAAACTATTGTCAAAGCCCTCCGGCTGATCTAACATGGCAGTTGTTCGAAGTGCATAGACAAAATCATCGATTGTGCCTTTTTGAGCCCCACGATATAGTGAAAATGCATCTTTAATATATTCGAAAAATTTGTTCTTGGAAAGTCTGATTGGAAGTTGACCAATTATTTCAGCAATCTTGCTGTTTGTAACCATACTGTCTTTGTCATCTAGAATATAATGCATTAAATCATTTGTTAAATTCTTCATATAATATTCTTCGTCAAATTCTTCTTGCGAGAATCTAAATTCTACACGATTCAATATATACTCATATATTTTTAATTTATCAACGTAAGAGGTTACAACTTCCATTATCTTCATGATATCTTTACGGATGTTATCTACTTCTGCAACACTTTCTTCTAAAGTCTCAACACTACCTTCATTAATCACTTCTTTTTCAATAATTATATTTAATCTTTCCAAATAGCCTTTTATCTTATCCAAATCTGTGTTTTCGTATTCTCTATCATTTAACATTTCGTAATATGTATAGTAATTCATAGATAATTTAACATATGCAAGTCCATTATATAAAGACATCATACTGTTTGCAAACTTTGGTAAGTTCATCTCCAGATTTTTTTCTTTTAAAATTTCACTGGACACATAATTCAAATCTTTCATTATTAAATACTCCTAATTTTAAATTTCTCAGGCAAACTATATATTTGCAATCCGCGAATCCACCTTATAGGGATTTTCGCCATTTATATCTTATATTATAACAGAAATCATTATTTTTCACAACTATTACCAATTCACTTTCCAAGTTTCCAAAAGATAATGTTATTTGTTTGCAAAAAAACAAGAGGCTCCGCATAAAGCTTAGCTTCTTGTTTCTAATTGTTTCTATTTGTTTCTATCTGTTTTCATCCATTTCAAGCTATTTCAATTTGTTTCAATCTATTTAAATGCATTTTAATTTATTTCATTAGGTCGATAAATTAAAGGTTTTTAAAGATATCTGTGAAATCAAATGTAGCAAAATAATCAGTAGGTGTTTCAGCTCTTCTTATCATCTGTACACTGCCATCTGTCTTTAATAATAGTTCTGACGATTTCAGTTTACCATTATAGTTATATCCCATAGAAAATCCATGTGCACCAGTATCATGAATGATTAAATAATCCCCCATATCAATTTCGGGAAGCATTCTATCAATCGCAAATTTATCATTGTTTTCACATAATGAACCAGTTATATCATATTCGTGATCACTAACTGCATTTTCCTTGCCTGCAATTGTAATATGATGATAAGCGCCATACATAGCTGGTCTCATCAGATTTACCGCACAAGCATCACATCCAATGTATTCCTTGTAAGTATGCTTTTCGTGAATAGCCCTTGTCACAAGGCAACCATAAGGAGCTAGCATAAATCTTCCAAGTTCCGTAAATAATGCAACATCACCCATTCCATTTGCAGTTAATACTTCTTCATATACTTTTCTTACATTCTCACCAATCACAGCAATATCATTTGGCTCAACATCTGGTAGGTAAGGAATACCTATACCACCAGAAAGATTAATAAATGTAATATCTGCACCAGTTTTATCACGAAGTTCTACAGCCAGTTCAAAAAGGATCTTTGCAAGTGTTGAGTAATATTCATTTGATACTGTATTACTTGCAAGAAATGCATGTATACCAAATTTTTTAGCTCCCTTTGCTTTCAGGACCTTAAATGCTTCAATTATCTGCTCTTTTGTCATTCCAAATTTTGCATCACCTGGATTGTCCATAATTGATGTAGCTATTTTAAACAGACCGCCCGGATTAAATCGGCAACTAATTGTTTCTGGGATTTTGCCAATTGTTTTCTCAAGGAAATCAATATGTGTGAAATCATCAAGATTAATAATTGCATTGATTTTATCTGCATATTCAAATTCTTCTGGTGGTGTTGCATTTGAAGAAAACATAATATCTGATCCTTTAAAATCAAGTGCTTTTGCCATCATAAGTTCTGTCAAGGATGAACAATCCACCCCACAACCATATTCCTTTAAAATATTCAAAATGAATGGGTTTGGTGTTGCCTTAATTGCAAAATATTCTTTAAATCCTTTATTCCAAGCAAATGCTTTATTTAATTTTTCAGCATTATCTCTGATTCCAGCTTCATCATATAAATGAAATGGAGTTGGATATGTTTTACTAATTTCTTTTATTTGTTCCAACGATACAAAAGTTTTTTTTGACATTCCGTATTCACCTTCCTTTGTAAAAGCCGTTGTGTTCGACTTAAAACTACTAAATGAAATCCTATATTAGATAGACATATTTGTCAAGACCTATCTAAGGAACTTATAAAAAAATAAAGTTAGCAAAAAGAAAATAGCTTCATTTCTTTTCGTAACTTTATTTTTTTATTCATTATCACTACATAAATATATTTTTTACTTGTTTCACTTCGTCTGCTGTAGCCATTGCTGCTGGCACATAATAGCCTTTGTTTTTTGCAATTGTGTATAACTCTTCCTGTGACATTTCACCTTGATTTCTAATCTGTTTGAATGCCTGTTTTAAATCTTTGTTCTCTGTTTGTGGAATGATTGTTCCAAAACTACTAAGATTTGAATTCATACCATGTAAAGCATCTGATACCATTACTTTTTCTTCCATTTTCAACCTATCTCCTATTCCTTATTAATTTAAAAATTGCATTAATTTCTGTTTTGTTTCACCGGCTGACTGTGCTGATTGTTGAAAAAATTGTTTTACCGATTGATCCGTTGCCTGACTTGCATATTCCGTCATTTTGCATTGATTGTTTTCACATCCTCCAATCAAGTGACGAAGATTCTGAAGTTCTAACTCTGAGATTTCTGACATATAAAAAAGCCCTCCTAAGATTATTTTTCTCTCTTAGTATGGGCTTTTACTTTTAAAATATTCATCTTTTTATATTCGGTTTAAATTGATTCGATAATTAATCAAATCAACTAAAATTCTATATATTTAGAAGTTCAAGGGCTCTAGAATTAAATTTTGCTTGTTGCAATTCATAAAGGCTCTGCTGTTTACTTTGATTCTTTGCTTGCTCTTGTACATTAGAATTATCAGTTTTAGAATCAGCGCTTTCAAACGCTGTACCTGCGAGCTTTTCATATAATTTCAAGAATTGCAAATATCTTTCATAAGAAAATGCTTCTGTAGCCTGAGATTGTGTAGTCTGTATTTTGACAGGTGTCGTTTTTGTATTTAACGTAGTATTCGAAGTTGGATCTAATGTTGCACTAGATGTGGTTACTCCTGCATTTTTTTCGATTGAAATATTTGAAGTATCCGCTTCTAACGCTCCTCCAAGGATTCCATTAATTTTATTAATATAATTCTGAGTTTCCGCATATGGAGGAACTCCACCATACTTGGCAACCGCACCACTTCCAGCATTATATGCAGCAAGTGCTAAAGTAGTATCACCACCATAGTCATCCAAAAGATATGCGAGCATTTTAGCTCCACCTGTAATGTTTTGCTTGGCATCAAAAACATCTTCAACCCCAAGTGATTTTGCTGTTTCTGGCATAAGTTGCATAATTCCTGACGCGCCACATCCTGAAACTGCATTCGTATCAAAACTTGATTCTGCCTGTGCAACTGCTTTCAGTAATTTTACTGGAACTCCATATTCAGATGATACATCTTGAAAAATATCTTCCAAAGATTTTGTCTGACCATTATAAACATCATCAAAGCTTACATCTTGGCTACTACTACTTCCAGATGTATTGTTTGCTGTACTAACTAAATATTGATTTCCATCTATTAAATCAACGTTATTTACTTGATTCATTAGTAACCCTCCACAAATGTACTTGTATTTTACAACTTACTAAGCAGTTGTTTTCTTCTTAAGCATGTTTATTATAACAAAACTTTACAACCAACCACATCTTATTGCATCAAGCACTGCTATACAACTGCAAATATGGTGTTAAAATAATTGATATCAGTATACTCTTTTTTATATTTGTTATCAATCAAATAATAAATATATTCTGTGATTTATTTAGAGAAATATGAATCAGCGATTTTTTTTGCAACAACCTGTGCGCTGGCTACATTTGTATAACCGCCTTCAAGTATGACACTAATTGCTATCTTGGGGTTTTCTTCTGGTGCAAAACCGACAAACCATGAATGATAATTTTCGCTACTATCATATTGAGCAGATCCAGTCTTACCTACCATTGTATAGGAGGAATTTTTAAAACTACTTCCAGTTCCCATTGTAACAACTGATCTCATATATCCCGTAAGGATCTGTGCTTCTTGCTCTGTCATTAATTGTTTATATTCTGTTGGATTATACTGTTGGACTACTTGGTTATCAGTAGATACAACTTTATCCACAAAATATGGCTTCATCATAACGCCTTTGTTCGCAATCGTTGCCACTATCATCAAATTATGTATTGGCGTGATTAGGGTTTGACCTTGTCCAATTGAGGTTTCCATTATCTCACTTACACCTGAACTGGTATCTAATTTAAAACTGCTCTTATTGTATTCAATATCTATCGGCATATCGTTATTAAATAAAAAGGTTTCGCATAAAGATTTGTAATTGGCGATATTAAGTGTTTGTCCAATTGTAGCAAATGCAGAATTACATGAATTTGCAAATGCGCGATTTAGATCTTCCGTTCCATGCGCCGTTTGATTAAAGCAATGAATTGTAGATGCTCCCTTCGTCGTTGTGCTACCACTACAACTATACGAAAAACTGTTATAGTTTGGATTGTCTCTAATAAATTCAATTGTCGTTAATATTTTAAATGTTGATCCAGGTGGATAAAGTCCTTGCGTTGCTCTATTTAAAAGAACTGAGTCGGCGCTATCATAAGAAATCCATTCATTCATCATTGCATCCGCCTCATTAGGATCAAAATCTGGCTTTGAAACCATTGCAAGAATTTTACCAGTAGATGGATCCATTACTACAACAGCACCTTTATTGTCTCCTAATGCGTTATATGCAGCCTGCTGTAAGGAAACACTTAATGTTGTTACGACATTATCACCAACTGCTTTTGTACTACTAACATCATTTGCAATCTGTTCTATCACATTTGCATTCGATGAAAGTAAAAAGAAGTTAGATAGTTTCTCAACTCCTGACTTACCATGACTTGCGAGCCCAACCACATGACTAAATACGCTGCCATATGGATAAACGCGAGTCTCATTGCCCGCTGCATCCGTTGTAGTCGAAGCTAAAACATTACCATCCGCAGATAATATTTCACCTCGAACGACTTTTGTTGATAAATTATCTATTCTCTTATTATAAGAATTATTAATTACATCTGGTCCAATAAATGCTCCAAAATATATCAAATATCCGGTAAGTATCATAAAAAGCCCAACAAAAATAAAAGAAATTATATTCGTTTCTTTATTTCTGATTTTCTTTTCATAAATATCACTTTCTATTTTTTTCTTTTTCAGTGATTTTGACTTTTCCTGTTTTTTTGTCTGCTTCATTGGATTCACCTTCATCCTGTCTCATAATATACATTCCATTTATAATTGCAAATAAAATAATACTGCTAATCATTGAACTACCACCATAACTTACAAAAGGTAACGTTACACCTGTAAGTGGTATTAGTTTCATCACTCCGCCAACTGTCAAGAATACCTGAAATCCATAAGTTACAGCTAATCCAACAGCGATTAATCTATAAAAATTTGTTTTACACATTGATGCGATGTTCATCATAAGCATCAAACAGTTAAGACAAATCAATATAATACATATCGAAAAAATGACACCGAATTCTTCGCTGATTGCAGAAAACATAAAATCTTTTTCAGCAACAGGTATTTTATATGGCATTCCAGCACAAAGTCCAACACCAAACCAAGAACCCATCCCAATGGAAAATAACGATTGCGTAATCTGATAACCTTGATCATCAATATATGTCCATGGATCTAACCAAACTAGTACTCGTGTTCTAACATGGCTAAACAATTGATATGCAACGCAAGCGGACAATGAACCCGCCACTAATCCTCCAAGTAAATACATGGTCTTTTTTGTTGCTTCATATAACATCATTAAATATACAACAAAAAATATTAATGCAGCACCTAAGTCATTAGAAGCGACGAGGATTAAAACATGGGCCCCAGCTATCACGGTAGTAATTGCTATCTGCTTAAATTCAGTAGACTTATTGAACATTGATGCGATAAACATTACATAAATAATTTTTACAAACTCTGCCGGTTGGACTGAGACTGCACCTACTGTCAAGACTAGATTTGCTCCAAATATCCTGCTGCCAAGTAGCACTGAAAACAGTAACGCAATACCCAATATACAATATAACCATGCAAATCGTCTAAAGCTTCTAACTTTTTTTAACAACCATGGGACGAAAAATGCGATAACGGTCCCTGCAATTGCAATCATAAACTGTTTTTCACATTTATCATAGGAAAGTCTTGCAAGCATAATAAAGCCAATTGACATTAACATACACATATTATTGATCAATAATCTTGAAGCCTTTGGATATACATTGTCATATACTGCTATGATTACAAATAAAAATACAAATTGCTCAAGGTACAAAATTGCGAAATTTATATCCTCATCTTGTAGATAAATGATTAAGTATCCCATAAAATGAACGATAAACATAATAATATTTTGTAATTTATATATTTGCTCTCTCTTGTTTTCATTATGCATTGTTGAGCCTCTATACGAAGCATAGGTATAATACATTAATAAAAACGCAAATATATATTTTGATAATTCAAAAAATATCTCTTTCAATCTACCTACCTCTACTAATCCACACCTCTAAGGAAGTGTCCTCTTGTGAAATCTTTCAATGAATTTTCAACGTTTTCTCGTTTTACATATGCTTTGATTGCATCTTCTATTACATTTCTTGCTGTCTCTTTGTCTTCATTAGTTAGCATAATTCTTACTTTTTGTGGTGCTAACGATAACACCTCGGAAGTTTTATCAATAATATAAATAGGAGTTGAATTATAAATCGTATTATAACAGTACGTGCAATTATTCTTTATTGCAAATTTTTTATTTTTTCTATCCTTTATATATAGAACTGATTTGTTTGCATCACATTGGCCAACGGTTTTATTAACACATTGTGTTGATATCATCATTGGTATATAACCATATACAACTAATTCTGAGTTAGAAATATTTAAGTGTCTTAATTCTTTTTCATTTAATTCAATTGGAGCAGTATCATATAAAATTCTAAGTCTATCTTTTATTTCTAGCTTTTTATATTCCTCTCGTGCAAGACTATTAAACGTATATACATTATAATCCAAAATCAAATTAATAACTATGTTATTATCATTATTCATATTTTCTACATAATTTCTAAGGAATTGTACTTCTTCAAGATTCTTAATTACAAACCCATCCGCGTTAAGGCCAAGTATTTCATTGATATTATCCTCAAAGTGTTTTTTCTCCTTTAGCCTGAAAATATGAGGCATAATTAAATATACTTTTTTATTTGCTTTTTTGCATTCTAAAACAGCATTCTCTAATTCTAAAAGAGTAAGATATTCTGATAATTCAAGATATATTCCTTCAATATCTTGATAAGCTAATACCGTTTCTAATAACCCTTTATTTTCTAGGGAAACATTGATTTTAATATTATCATCTGACTTGTCAATATTATAGCCATCGACATCGGCGAAATTTGTCCTTATCAATAAATCATCGTCCGAAACACTTAACCTCTTGTAAGAATCACATAACTGCTTTTCCATACTTTCAATTGCATTTCTTCTTAAATCATTCAACTTTTGAATAGGAATAAATATATTGTCATCCATATTAACTGTAAGATCACCAAATATATACCGAGTTCCCCCCGTTTTAGAAAGTTGCTTTTTCACTCTTTCAATATCCATCGGTTGTTTCAGCGCTGGTTCAACAATATCATCTCTTAAAGTTGCACTTGCCCTTACTTTACCTTTGCTATCTAGCAGACATACTGACAAAGTAGCTGGCTTTCCTTGAAAAAGTTCTAATTTTCCTTCTAATATTTCCTTTTTTTGTGTATCAATATATTGGGTTTTAATATCATTGATCAAAGAATTATTTTTAGTTCTGTAAATAATATCACCAGTATTGATATCATACTTATGAGGCACATTAAGAATAATTTTCCCATTTTTACTAACTTTGTACTTATTCGTATATGGGAAATCACTTCCGATCTCAAATACATCACCAGCATCAATATCTTCTAGTACTCTGCAATTGATACAGCCTTTGTTATTACTAATCACTTCTAATGCCTTCGTACCAATATGATTCGGTCTAGTCAATGAAATCATTGATTTTCCAATTTCATCATTATAGTATCCATTGGTAAATCCACCCCTATTGTATAGATCTTTTAATGTATTCATATCCGCATCTGACACCTTATATTTATCTGAACCATTTTCCAGATACTTGTCCACATACTTTCTATACATACTGACAACTCCAGCTGTATACTCACTGCTTTTCATTCTTCCTTCGATTTTCAAGGAATCAACTCCCGCATCAAGCACCTGTGGCAATATAGATAATGCACACATATCTTTTGGACTTAGTACATATTTTTCGCTGTCATTGCTGATCACCGAATCATTTTTTATTACATCATAAGGAAGTCTACACGGTTGAGCACATCTACCCCTGTTGCCACTTCTGCCACCAATCAGACTACTCATCAAACACTGTCCCGAGTAACAATAGCAAAGTGCACCATGAACAAACCCCTCTATCTCTATATCAACATTATGAGCAATATCTTTAATTTCTTTTAAATTTAATTCTCTTGATGTAACAATTCTTGATGCTCCAAGCTCTTTTAAAAGTTTCGCACCTAATGCGCCGGTTGTAGTCATCTGCGTACTTGCATGAATATGTAGCAGTGGAAAATACGTTTTCACAAAATTAAACACACCCATATCTTGAACAATAACTGCATCTAATCCATTTTCATAATAGGGTTTCAAGTAATTATATAACTGCTCACTCATTTCGTTGTTTTTTAATAATGTATTCACTGTTAAATATACTTTTTTATCATAAATATGAGCTACATCAATTGCTCTTAATAACTCTTCCTCTGAAAAGTTATTTGAAAATGCTCTTGCGCCAAAAGCACTTCCACCTAGATATATAGCATCTGCTCCAGCATTAATTGCAGCAAGGAAACTATCATACGATCCTGCTGGTGATAAAACTTCAATATTTTTTTTCAAAATATACTCCTCTATAAATTCAAAATACAAGAATATACAAAAGGGCTCTCAGAGTGACTATACACTCAAAAGATACCCTTCAATAATTTCTTTCGTATAATTTTATTTTTTTAAATCATCTAATTCTGTTTCTAATCTTACAATACTTTTCTGATAATTATTAATCTCTTCCTTAAGTTCTTGTATCTCTTTATTAGATGCATCATTCTTAATCTGTGCAGAAATAAGCTCATGCTTGAGGTCATAGATTTCCTTATCTTTATTATCAATTTCAGCTTCTAGGGTATCAGCAAGCTTCTTTGCTTTAAAATAATCATCAGCTATATTAAGATACAGCAAATTACATCTTACTTCAACCGAGTGTCTTCTAAAAGAATCTTCTTTGTTAAATTCAGACAGCTTGTTATTAATATATACAGCAACCTTTTGCAAATATTCTTCACTTTCATATCCACTCAATGTGAACACTTTTCCGCCAATTATAACCTCTGTATTATTCTTCGATGACATAACTGTCCTCCTCATAAAAGCCACATATTGTGGTATAACTAAATTATAAAACATTATAACACAATATTATGAGTTGTGACAAGAAAATTATCTATTCTATTATTTACATAATGATCTATTCTGTAATCCTTCGTAGACCAAGATTAGCATACGCAGTATCAGTTGCAACCCTGCCTCTAGAAGTTCTATTAATAAATCCATTTTGGATTAAATATGGTTCATATACGTCCTCTAATGTTCCTGCATCTTCCCCAATTGAAGCAGCAATTGTATCAAGTCCGACAGGGCCCCCTGCGAACTTATTAATAATTGTAGAAAGTATCATTCTATCATTCTTATCCAAGCCATCTTTATCGACATCAAGTAGTTCTAATGCATAATCGGTAACTTCTTTTGTTATCTTTCCATCATACTTAACCTGGGCAAAATCTCTCACACGTTTTAACAATCTATTTGCAAGTCTTGGCGTACCTCGTGATCTTCTTGCTAGCTCATGCGCGCCTTCATAATCGATATCAACACCTAGTACTTTCGCTGACCTTATTATGATTGTCTCGAGCTCCTCCACATTATAAAATTCCAATCGATTAACGACACCAAATCTATCTCTTAGTGGTGCTGTTAAAAGCCCAGCTCTTGTAGTTGCTCCAACCAAGGTAAACCTAGGTAAATCTAGACGAATGGATCTAGCTGAAGTTCCTTTACCAATCATAATATCAATTGCATAATCTTCCATCGCCGGATATAGGACTTCTTCTACTTGTCTATTCAATCTATGGATTTCGTCTATAAAAAGGACATCTCCTTCTTGTAGATTATTCAATATTGCTGCAATTTCTCCAGGTCTTTCAATCGCTGGTCCAGAGGTTATCTTCATATTAACACCCATCTCATTGGCAATGATTCCTGCGAGCGTAGTTTTCCCTAAACCAGGTGGTCCATAAAACAAAACATGATCTAATGAATCACCTCTTGCTTTCGCTGCCGCAATATATATCTTCAGATTATTTTTAACTTTTTCTTGTCCAATATAATCATCTAGAGAAAGTGGCCTTAAATTGTTTTCAGTTTTTTCTTCTTCTTCCAATAGCTCTGTCGAAATCACTCTTTTTTCCATACATTTCTCTCATTCTACCATAAAGTAATCTTTTAATTATAAAAATGCTAGTTTTTTCAAAGCTTCCTTAAGAATGATTTCTGAATCTTTATGATCCAGATCTTCAACCTGTTTAACAGCCTTAATTGCCTCTGCACTTCCATAGCCCAATGCAACAAGCGCTTGAATTGCCTCATTCTTGCCGTCACTATAACCCAGTTCCTCATTATTATGTGCAAGTTTCATCTCAAATGCATCTTCAAGCTTGAACTTGTCCTTCAACTCAATAATAAGTTTTTGTGCTGTCTTAGACCCAATTCCAGGTGCACTCGATATCAACTTAACATCATCCGCTAATACTGCAAATCTAAGTTCATCAGGTGTAATTGTAGATAGTATTCCAAGCGCTCCTTTCGGACCGATTCCATTCACCGTAATCAACAGTTTAAAAACCTCTAAATCATCTCTAGTAAGAAAGCCATATAGATTCATAGCATCTTCTCTTACATATAAATAAGTAAATACCTTAAGTTCAGTTCCAACTCTTGGAATTTTAGATATTAAAGAAGCTGGAACGCGTATGTTATAACCAATTCCATTACTCTCAACCACAATTGTCACATCAGATACTTCTGTCAGTTCACCTTTTATATATGAAATCATATTACTCCTGTCCTGCTGCTGCCTCTTATTCTTATATTTATCATATCACACCAGAACATATGTTTCAATATTTATTATTTTGAACTTTCTGCCGTTTTACCAACCATATAATTAATAAATTGCTGAGCGGTTCTTCCTGAAATACCACCATGGCTAAGCTCCCATTTATTCGCTTCCACACGTAATTGTTCATCTGACATCTCTAATTTTATTTTTTTAGCAAGCATAATTACTATATTATAGTATTCTTTTTGTGATGGCTTAGAAAAGTTGATTGTTACACCAAATCGATTTACAAGTGATAATTTTTCTTCCATAGTATCAGAACGATGCATTTCCTCATTGTGTTCCATGTCTGAGCGATCATTCCAGGTTTCCTTTATCAAATGTCTTCTGTTTGAAGTAGCATAAATCAAGATGTTATCAGGCTTTGTTTCAACGCCGCCCTCGATAACTGCCTTTAAGAATTTATATTCTATTTCAAATTCTTCAAATGACAAATCATCCATATATATAATAAATTTATAATTTCTATTTTTGATTTTTGCGATTATAGTTGATAACTCTTTGAATTGATGCTTGTAAATTTCTATCATGCGAAGACCTTGGTCGTAATATTCATTAACAATCGCCTTAATACTTGTAGATTTCCCTGTTCCACTATCGCCAAAAAGCAATACATTATTCGCCTTGTACCCATTAATAAATGCTTCTGTATTATCAGTAAGTTTCTTTTTTTGTATCTCATATCCGATCAAATCATCTAGCATAACCTTGTCCATATTATTAATGGGACAAAATTCAATTTCATTTTCAGATTTACAATTAATTCTAAATGCCTTGTTAAGTCCAAACATGCCAACGCCAAAGTCTTTATAAAATCCAGTGACAAATTCAAAAAATTCATTTTCATCTTTAGCAGTTTCTAACTTTTCACTTAACGCTATAACTTTTTCACTTACATTTTTATTATACATTAGCTCTTTTTTCTCAATTGATTTATAATTTGAAATCATAGAAAAGCAATTAATATCCAATGATTGCTCTATTATTTTGAAATCAAACTCAAATAAAGACTTAAATACCTTGAAATCATTTTTTGCAAATAAATTAACGCTTCCTTCATTTGCACCAATTTTTTCACAAGTTATACTGAAAGGATTTTCATTTGTAATCAATAGAAATGTCAAATAATTATGCCATAAATTCTTATCAAATCCATAATTCGTTGATATTTCTAACAATCTTTTGATCTGGGCATATATCCGTTTCGTTAATTCAGCATTACTTTTTTCTTGTGTTTCAAACTGCCTAAATATTTCTCCTAATTGAAACAATATACTTTGTTCCTCTAAATCTCCATATATGACTAAATTTGCAATATTTCTATACATTTTTATTTATCCTTCCTAATAATAAGTAATAAAGACACTAGATTCGATACAAGGCTACCAAGCCTTATTTTCGTATTTAACGGCATAACTATTATAATATAACAAAGATATTTTTTGTCAATATTTAGATAATAAAAAATAATACTTTTAATTTTTCTATAAAGATGATAAAATATCAAATAACGGACTTAACTAAATTTTATAAAGGGGGCATGGCACTATAATGTATGCGATCATTGAGTCCATTTTTTACTAGAACTATTATAATTTATAAATTTTGCTTAAAAATATATTGCATTTTTTTCATAAAACTAGGTGAATACTGTTCGATTGCTTACAATAATACTGTTTATTAACACCTAAAATAGTATTAAAGTATTGACACTTAAGAAACTAATGCTATAATCTGTTAAGAACTTATTAAAGTTTAATTTTAATATTCATATAATGATTTTCAACTCATTATTTATGGAGAGGACGAAAAATGAAATTAATTACATATTTCAATTTATGCATATTTGTTGTTTTAACACTATTATACTTTTACCAATTGTTATACGTCGTAGTTGCCCTTGTAGGTGAAAAACGAAAAGAACATTTTGATAAAGATGCTAAGAAACAACATCGGTTTGCATTTATTGTAGCAGCTAGAAACGAAAGTTCAGTTATCGCTAACCTTATTCAAAGTATCAAACAGCAGAATTACTCCGCTGAATTAATTGATATATATGTTATTGCTGATAATTGCACTGATAATACTGCTGAAATTTCCAGAAAATGTGGAGCTATTGTTTATGAGAGATTTAATAATATACTTGTCGGAAAAGGATATGCTTTAGATTATGCTTTTGAGCACATCGGCAGAGACTGCGGTGATGTGGAAGCATATGATGGATATTTTATCTTTGATGCAGACAACGTTGTCGATAAGAATTACGTATGCGAAATGAACAAAGTATTTGATAGTGGCTACAGAGTTATCACAAGTTATCGAAACTCTAAAAACTATGATACGAATTGGATTACAGCTGGATATTCACTTTGGTTCTTAAGAGAAGCAAAGTTCTTAAACAATCCAAGAATGATGCTTAACACAAGTTGTGCTGTTTCTGGTACTGGGTTCTTAATCAGTAGTCAAATCGTAAAGAAAAATGGTGGTTGGAAATTCCAACTTCTTACAGAAGATATTGAGTTCTCTGTTGCGAATGCAATTGATGGTGAAAAAATTGGTTACTGTGAAAAAGCAATACTTTATGATGAACAACCATGTACGTTCGGCCAATCATGGTCACAGCGTATGCGTTGGGCAAAAGGATTTTATCAAGTTATGTTTAAGTATGGCAAAACCTTACTTACTACTATGTTTAAGCGAAAAGAAAGATTTGTATCTTGTTATGATATGTTAATGACAATCGCACCTGCTACAATACTTACACTTTTTTGTATCGGTGTGAACTGCTTATTTTTATTCTTTGGCTTGAATAATCCAAAGTTATTTCATTCTTTATTGCCAGTGGTTGCTAGAGCTATGCTCTTCTCATTAGTTAACTGTTATGCGTTAATGTTCTTTATGGGATTTATCACTACAATTACTGAGTGGAAGCAAATACAATGTTCACCAATAAAGAAGTTTTTATTTATTTTTACATTTCCTATTTTTATGTTTACATATGTTCCAATTTCAATTGTTGCTTTATTCAAGAAAGTTGAATGGAAACCTATTGCACATAGCGTAGTTAAAACAGCTGAAGATATGCAACGTAGCTAAAAATAGATTCTAATCATGTTCATTTAAAAAGTATAGGGTGCAGTTCCTTTGGAACTGCACCCTATACTTTTTTCTTTCTGTTTGTCCTTGCTGTGGACCAATTAGCTGTAACACTATCAATTGCATGTCAGCATCCATTACGTTCCTAGGAATGACACATGGAGCCATCATAGACGATGTAGCTCGTAGTCAATGCTTCTTTCTAGGGCTCTTCTAATTATATTGCCAAATTACGCTTTAAAATTAGCTGCAATTCTCTTCGTAGCTAACTGGCAAACACAACCAATCACAATACCAGTAATTACACCTGCGACAATAAGAATTGGTAAATAGTAAGCAATTGCTACATTGTCCATTAAAAAGACTGCTGCAACTATTTGTCCTATATTATGCGTAACTCCACCAATTATACTGACACCAACCATTGATAACTTTTTTGTCTTTTTGACTAATATCATTAATATTACGCTTAGCATCCCGCCAGCAAGGCTAAATAAGAAACTATATAAATTACCAAACAATATTCCTGTCAGTACAATTCTAAGTATATTCACTATAATGGCTTCTGTATCACCAACAATGTATATCACTGCAATTATAGCGATGTTTGCGATACCTAGTTTAACTCCTGGAATTCCTATCGGAATGGGAATTAATGCCTCAATATAACTAAATATCAACGCTAATGCTGTAAGGACGCCACAAACTGCGATACGTCTACTATTGTTATTCATCTGTTAAACCTCTTTTATAATTAATCATTGTATAGCTCTACTGTACTACCCCATCTAATTCTGTATTTTCTCCCTTTATCTCAATAACGACCTTATGGGGAAGGCACACTATCGTTTCTCCTACCTTACTAATTTTACCTTGATGTACACAAACCTTATCCGCACAATCTGCATCTTTCATATAGACCTTTCCATTTTCAATCACTAGAACATTGTATCCATCAACCCCACAAGTGTGATCTAAATCTATTTCAGTATTTTCATTC
>Ga0302165_10000287_pt1 | contig 19602 bp, 14 predicted proteins | sample I_Fen_E3_2_FD_193499 | JGI IMG/M metagenome (GOLD analysis project Ga0302165, IMG submission 193499) | Peat permafrost microbial communities from Stordalen Mire near Abisko, Sweden - I_Fen_E3_2 | ecosystem: Environmental > Terrestrial > Soil > Wetlands > Permafrost | place: Sweden: Abisko...
CTATGTGATACTTGACTATAACCTGCCAATTTACCATTTACCCATACATAAAAGCAAGAATCCACACCTTCAAAATAGATATATTTTCTTTTATCTTTTTCATTTTCATTAATATCAAAATTAGTTATATACGCCCCACACGGATTATCGTCCGGTACAAACGGCGGATCAAATGGAAATGGATACTTTACATTTGAATACTGTATCTTATCATAACCTAGCATCTGCCAACTTGATGGCACTTTTATTTCATCGTAATTTTTTGGTTCAAACCCTACCTGATAAAAATCATCATCCACATATTCAATACACGTATTGTATGAAAATTTCCAGTTTTTATTAGAAAGACATGTTACTGTTTTATTCCCATCAAGATCTTCTGGCTCATAAAAACACCTGTTTTTTTCCGTTCCTATATGCAATATTGATGGATTTTCATAATATTTTTCAATCTTCACAATTTTTCGCCTTCTTACATTGCTTTCTACTTATTTCTTTGATGCACATTAAATACTTATTTCAACGCATGAAGAGTGGTTCAGGTTTTATCTTAAATGAGCATTTAACACTCTTAGTTTTTAATTGTCTGCTTTCTTCTAAGCAAACAGCCCACCTTATAAGAGTGATCTTTTCTTTCTCTCCTTCATGATTAAAATGTTCTTTCACTAACACCTCAATCTTAACTTTGGGATCATCTATAATAATATTACACTTCATATCATGTTCCATCAAAGTAATTATATTACCTTCAATCGAAACATTTTGTTTGGTAACAAGATTTTCCTCGATAAATTCTGTATTATCACTTAAAAAGAATGTATCACATACATATAATTCTCCATAATCACCTTCAAACTTGATTCTTCTTTCTATATCATCTATACAATCTTTTTCATATGCTGCTCCAAATTTCATTATAGCACTTTGACGTCCATCTGTTTCAAAATATGAACAACAATATTTCTTTCCCGGCAGTTGTTGCTTTTTATTAATAATGGGCACATTATGGCTTTCCGCATTATTGCAGAAAATTTTGTAACGATTTTCATTAAAATAATCTTTGCAATACTCACCAGCACCTAAATCAACAAGATACTCTATTCCACCATGGACATATACAAAGTTTCCAATATCATTATGATTATGTGGCTCATCGTTATTTCCACCTTTGATTGCCATACTTGTATTTTTTCCATTGCATATAAACCACTGTGCATTATTAAACACATAGTTAGATGATTCAGTCTTTGCCTCGCTTATGCTATTATCAACCATTAACTTCTCCAAATATTCTTTTGTCCATGCATAATCACGATATGCCGGAGCCCAACGATTGCATTCATCTTCATCAAACTGCATTACATTCTTAATATCCGGGAAATTTACATCATCATAATTTTCTACCAGATAAGCGGTTAATCCCATTCTGAATCTACTTTCCCGACTTCCATCAGAAAAGCTGATACTCGTTCCATCATTAAAATAGCATTTCTGTTGAAATGTCATTATATTTTTCATTTTCATACTTTCAAGCAAATCTGAATTACCATTTGTATACTCTTTTAATTTTCTTGCATACATCACGTAATAGGACATTCCATATGTCCAGTAGTCAAGTCCTTCTGCACATACACCGTCCTCTGTAAAGCCTTTTATATAGTAAGTAAGCGCTTCATTGATTCTGCTCAAACAACTTTCAAGCAATTTTGTATTCTCTTTAAATCTAATTATAGATATATAACCGATACATCCCGCGCACACTGCGCACCAGTTCATTTCACAAAATTCCCACTTATCATATGGTGGTTTTGAGTCATAAAATGGTTTTAACACTCTGCGTGTAACATTTTCATCAATCAATTCCTTTATTTTATCGTTAAGATCTGTATTCAACAATGAAGATATTTCGGTTAATGCTTGCGCTGTTTCTGATGCGAATAACTCGATTGTAATTCGCCAATTTTTATCGTTTTTTCTATCTACATGTGCCGGAAGTGCCCAGCTTTCCTCATTACAGATATCACGTATAATTTCTTCAAGCTTTTCTATATCTTCTTTTTTATGATATAAGATGCTGCTCATAGCAAAAACATTAAGAAACTTTCTTCTCTTGAAATAAACTTTTTCATATTTGATTCTGTTACCATTATTTTCATATAATGAAAATAATTCTTCAGTCAACTCCGGCATACTTATGCCTCTAAGTTCATCTGCTGTTTTCTGAACATGTTCAATATACCCTTTTAAATATAATTCCACCTGTCGTTTCATCGTTATCCTACTTTCTTTGCAACGCACATCCCAAATCTGCGCCTCTTTTTGCACATCTCAAGTTTGTGCCGCTGGCACAAATCTTGAGTATAAATAAAGCGAATCTTCGATTCGCTTTATTTATACTGTTACCATTCATGTGCATCTTTTTTCACATCCCAAGTTTGTGCCGCGGGCACAAATCTTGAGTATGAATAAAACGAATCTTCGATTCGCTTTATTCATACTGTTACCATTCATGTGCATCTTTTTTCACATCCCAAGTTTGTGCCGCTGGCACAAATCTTGAGTATGAATAAAACGAATCTTCGATTCGCTTTATTCATACTGTTACCAGATATCTGCCCATTTACCATTGAGCCTAAACATTCCTTCTATATAGAAGTAATCTCCATATATGATATTATATTCATGATGTTTTTCGTCATAGGAAGCGGTACATTTTTCTAAGATACAATCATTATCCTCGCCAAAATTACAACGTTTTTCAGATAATATAGCAAGAAGTTTTCTAGCTGCCACCTCATAAACTGCCTTTTCATATTTACCTACATGTGATGCCACTTCAAGTAAGCCACATGCAGCGATTGCAGACGCCGTTGAATCCTCAATGGCAGGAGTTGCTGGCTGTCTAAAATCAACTGGAATCAATCCACTTTCCGGTATATTTGCCATGAAATAATGAGCAACCCGTTTTGCCGCATCAAGGTAATCCTTATTATTTGTATGTCTATAACTTAACGCGAATCCATAGATCGCCCATGCCTGGCCTCTAGTCCAGGATGAACCATGACCATATCCTTGACCACCATGGCTGCCTACATACTCACCTGTTTGTGGATTAAATTCAACAATATGATTCACAGATCCATCATTTCTTACAAAGTACTTCATAGCCGTATCTGCATGCTTTGTTGCAATATTATAATTCCTGCAGTCATTCAGTTCTTTGTCCGCCCAGTACAGTAACGGTATATTCATAAGACAATCGATAATTGCCCATCCTCTTGTATCTCTTCCATCTCCAAAATCATTCCATGCCCTTATGAATTCACCTGTAGGATTAAATCTTCCAGCAAGCAAATTAGCAGCGTGTAATCCTCTTCTTTTTGAAGCTTCATTGCCTGTTAATCTATAATCAGCTACTGCTGTTGGCAGCCACATAAATCCTGCATCATGATTAATTCCATAGAAATCATCAAAACATTGATCAAGCTGTTCTTCAGAAAAACGCGCGATATCGATATACTTTTTTTCATCAGTAGCCGCATACATCTGCCACATCATTCCTGCAAAAAAGCCATTTGTCCACCAGTTACGTCCATTATCTGGTGTCCATGCAATACTAGAATCTAGTCTATTATCATGAACGCCTTCAACCGTTGTATACGGTATTTTATTTTTAGATTTTTCGCTCACCCACGTCATTTTGTTGACTATTTTATGAACGGTATCAGCAATCCATTTTTTATCCTTTTCCATATGCATTTTTCCTCGATTCTACGCTGTTTTAAAGTTTTTACATTTTGATTAATATCTAATGTACATATTTAGTTTGTGAAACACTCTCATTTGAAACTTTCAATCATAGTTTCAATATAATTCTCACCCTTATGTATCTCATAGGTGATCATTGGAATCACAGTTTTTGACACAATTAAATTCGTATTAGGGTCAGCTTTTAAAAGCTCATATCTTCCATTTTCATCAATACAAGTCATTTTGCATTCCATTTCCACATCCAAATCAACCGGTACCGCAAAGCCTGTATCATGAGCGATACAATCATAGTTGCTTTTTATCACATGCATTCTTTTATGTCCATTTTTCGTTGGAATAATTGTACTACAAACTTCAATACCATCAATTGGAGACCAATTGGAGATAATTTTATCCTCCATAACTTTGAAGTCGTGTGACTGACCTCTTACAAAAACATGTCCAAACACTTCAAAAGCCAGTGTGCTGTCTGGTGCTGCCTCAGCCATAGTTATCTGTGAATGCATAACGCTAAAACCATACTTTGTTGAATATGCAAATTTAGAATATTTTTCCTCTGTATGCGTGTGCTGATGTTCCATCAGTCGTCCGCCCGGATATGCAATCACCGATCCATTGATTCTTTGTACAATCATATCTGCATATTTCAAACACTTTAAATTCTCAAGTTCCGGCAACTTTTCTTCTTTGATTTTCCAAAATTCATCATTTTCATCTAGTAACAAAACTGCAAATGTCTTCATACTCCAGTATGGTGATCCTGGTGCATTATAACTTTCTGACATTGATAAATTAGGATAGCAATAACCAATTGTCAATATGCCTGCATTGTCAAATATAGGCTTATCCATCCAGTATTTAAGATGGCGCATGATAATACCTTTCATTACCGCTTTTGGTAATGGTTCAATGCCTGCCGCAATACAGATAGAATAAAATGAACATTGTGCAAATCTATATGTTTGTGAACGGCCGTAGGCAAGTGCACTACCATCCTCTGCAAACCAGTATGCAAATTCTTTTCCAAATAGCATTGCACGTTTCATAAATCGCTCACTTCTAATTGGATCTTTTTCCTTCATGAACATCGCGTACATAATTCCATAATAGTGCATACCAAATGGTACATAATAATCCACCTGTCCATTTTCGCCATCTACATACCAGCCATCTTCTCTATAACAAGAATCAATGAAATCAAGGCTTATCGTCATCTGTTTTTGATCATAAGGCATTCCGACACTCTCAAGTGCGACATTAACCATTACCTTGAAAAACATCCAGTTACAACTGCAGCATTCATGTCGGTTTATTTCATATAACCAATCAGCAAAATCACTTTTTTGTTCATCGCTCAACGGTTTCCAAACCTTATCAGGTATCAACAAAATACTAAAAGAAATAGCCGCCATTTCTACAAAACGTTGGTCGTAATCATGACATTTTCCCCAATATTCTGGACTTTTGGGATTTGTACCTGCGATCATTCCATTTCTATATATTTCTTCAAATGCATCATCTTTACCACCACCTGCCAAAAATGGTGCAAGTGCCCATAATGGTCGGGAAAACCCTTCCATCTGAGCACTTGCTTCTTCATAATGAGCACTAGTATTTCCTATCTTTAATCCTGCTTTATCTTTCGTATAATATGGTTTAAGAGGATTTAATATTTGAAACATAAGTGTTACGAAATCTTTTCTTGATCCAGTATTTAATACATCATTTATCATCATCATTCTGTCCATACCTTTCTATACACATTCTAGTATATCACCGAAGCTACTTTAAATTAAGATTATATGGTTCAAATACTATTTTCAATATGATACCATGTATATATGCAACAAGACCAACACCGATTATTAACAATGGTGCTGCTACAAATATTCCGGTTGCAAGCATGCATCCTGAGCATACTATCATAAATAATGTCCATCCGAAATTCTTTAAAGACATTACAAAAGCCATTTTGATAAGCTGTTTAACTGTAACTTCGCATCTTGCAAGTAATGGAAATATATATACTGAAACGATTAGAAATAATCCTGCAACAATGAGAAGTACGGATAATGCAATTACGCTAAGTGGATTATTGATTTTATAATACCACCATGCTGAACCTATGATTGCCCCTCCAAACGCTAACATAATCATCCAAATGCTTGTAGCTTGTTTAAAATTACTTCGAAATGCTTTGAAAAAGTCCTTAAATATGTACCCTTCAATATCTGATGTCATCTTCATTGTTACATAATATAAGGCAGTTGTTGCCGCACCAATCGTAAATATTGGCAGACAGCAAATCACCCAAACAGCTGTAAGAAGAACCATATCAACTAATTTGTTCATAAATCGCCATATCGGACTTTCCATATCAAAAAACTTTTGTACCATCTTTATCTCCATTTCTGTGGCTTACCCACATAAGGCACAATCTTAAATTTAGTTATCCCTTAATACCAGTAGATGCAACACCTTCTACGAAATTCTTCTGTAGAAGAAGGAATACGACTAATACAGGAATAAGCGTAATTACTGAACCCGCCATTATCAAACCATACTCTGCCGAAAATTGTCCAATAAACATCTTAAGTCCTAACTGAACTGTTTTCTTTGATTCACTTTTCAAATAAATCAATGGTCCAAGATAATCATTCCATGTATTAACAAAAGTGAAAATTGTCAATGTAGAAAGTGCTGGTTTAGATAATGGAAGCATAATATTCCACCATATTCTATATTCACTCATACCATCAATTCTTGCTGCCTCACACAAATCATTGGGAATGCCTGTGTAAAACTGTTTCATCATAAATACACCAAATGCTGAAAATGCCTGTAAACATATAATAGCCGTTAGTTTATTATTCAGTCCCATTGCTCTCATCATAATAAACTGAGGTACCATATATACTTGCCATGGCATTGCTATCGTTGCTATATACATGAGGAATAATTTATTTCTATACTTAAAATCAAGTTTTGCAAATGCATATGCTGCAAAACTGCTTGTAAGCAACTGAAGAATTGTTACCACAATCGTAAGAAACGTTGTATTTCCTATAAATGTCAATAATGGAATCGTAGTCCATATCTCTTTAAAATTAATCCATCTTGGAGTTTTTGGAATTAAGCGAAAAGGAACTGAAAAAACCTCTTGAGTTGCCTTAATTGAAGCTGATAGCATCCATATAAATGGTACAAGCATTATGATTGATGCCAATATTAAAAATAAATATACTAATATTTTTCTAATCCTTTTTTGTTTTAATGACTTCATAATCTTAGTTCCTCCTTCCTATTCCTTTTCTTTTTTCGTCTGGCCTTTAAACTGCACTAATGTAATTAAGAGTACTAATGCAAATAATACCATGGCGATTGCACTTGAATATCCAAGATCCCATTCCTGGAACGCTTTCTGATATATATAGTACACTAGAACTGAGGAAGAAGTGCCTAATCGTCCATCACTACCGCCTGCAAGCATTATAGCCACATCATATACTTTAAAGCTGCTTATTGTAAGCATTACCATAACAAAAAACGTTGTAGCGCTCAATTGTGGCCATGTAATATAACGAAACTGATTCCATTTTCCAGCCCCATCAAGTTTTGCTGCTTCATACAATTCTCCTGAAATTCCTTGGAGTCCTGCAAGATATATGATCATGTAATACCCCATAAATCTCCATACACTAAACAAAACCATTGTAAACATGATTAGATCTTTACCAAACCAGTTCGGTAAATTCTGTACATTAAACACATAATGTAACATTGCATTAATAGGACCTTTACTTGGATGAAAAATCATAGTCCAAACTGCGGTAACCGCTACCAAAGATGCTACATATGGAAAGAATGCAATTGTACGAAACAATCCTCTTCCTTTGATTTTTTTATTTAGTAGCATAGCCAATCCTAATGCTGCCAGCAGCGTAAGTGGAACGGTTCCTATACAATACATGATTGTATTTATAAATGATGCTTTAAAAAATGTATCTCCAAACATCTTTGTAAAGTTAGAAACCCCTACAAATGTTGGTGTTCCATTACCATTCCATTTAAAAAACCCTAGAATAAATGAAAAAATAATTGGTACTAACGTAAATATCGCAAATCCAATAAAATTTGGAGCAATAAATGAATATGCCACAATAGTTCTTTTTGTATTACGGCTCAAGCCTTTTTTTCCTGGTTTCTTAGCCACTGAAGTAACTTTACCACCCATGATTTCCTCCATTCTGTTTAAAAATGCCGGCAGACCTATACGTATGGCTGCCGGCTATATAACGTGTTATTTATTAATCCTGTTATTTTCCTAACACTGCACTAACTTCTTTATTCATTTTTGCAATACCTGCATCTACTGAAATATCACCATTCATAATATCTTTGTGGTACGTATCAAGAATCGTATTAATCTGTGCGATATTCTTATCATAAGGAGCTTCAAGATAAACCTTAGTTGTCAAAAGAGCTTTTTTGCTTGCATCGTCTGTAGGGAATCCAGGAATTGAAGCAATCTGACTAGCAGTATTATCGTTCATGATAGCTGGGAAGTTACCAGATTTAGCAACAACATCTGCTCCTTCTTCTCCACTTACAAACTTCACGAAATCCCAAGCTGCATCTTTATTCTTAGATGATGTAGGAATTGCAAGTGATGTAACCTGACCAAGTGTTGTTCCTGCTGCCACTCCTGTAGGATGAGGATATTTAACGACACCCCAGTTGCCACATAATGCTTTGTCATATTTACCGTTTGCTACATTTGCGATCAATGTACCAATAAACCATGTTCCCATATTCATTGTTGCAGTATTGCCTTCTGAGAACGCGCCTGAATAATGAAGATTTGATGCTGTAACGTCTACATAAGTTCTGCAGATGCCATCTTTTTGTTCGTTAAGAACCATTTCATAATATTGTTTTGTCCAATCATAATTTCCATCAAGTATTGAATGTTTACCATCAAGAACACCAAAAAGTTGTACCGCACTTCTCCATGAATGGTAGTGTGAGCCATAGATCTGATCGTTACCAAATCCTGTTTTTGCAACTTTTCTTGCAATTGCATCATATTGTTCTAATGTTAAATCGTTTGTTGGATAAGCGACTCCTGCTTTATCAAATACATCTTTATTATAGTACAATAACCAAAAATCACTTCTAAATGGAAGCTCATATAGTTTCCCATCTGCTTTTAACTGATCTGTTGATCCATTATATTTTGCAAGATCAATATTATCTGTCTTGATACGATCATCTAATGATTCCAAAACACCTTTTGCGATTAATGTTGCATATCCTGGTACATCTTTGATTGTCACGACATCAAATTCTGAACCATTACCTGAAAGCTCTGTTGAAAGTACTGTTGAATAATCTGCTGAGCCAAGGTCTGTCAGTTCAACTTTAACCTTAGGGTTTTTTGCCATGTATGCATCGGCAAGTTGAGCCCAGTAAGGAGTTGTCTTTTCATCCCATATTGACCATTTTATTGTAGTAGTTCCATCACTGTTTCCTGAATTACTATTATTGCTTGACCCACATCCCGTTGCCATACCAGCAGCTAGTACTACTGTAAGCAGTAGACTCGCTATTCTTGAAATTCTTTTCCTCATACATTTTCTCCTTCATAATGTGAAATACGATTTTTATAGTTTTATGATTGAAGCTTTTCTTTAACATAACTTAATTATAGACTAGATCAAATATAACTCCATGTCATTATCCTATAATTTCATATACTATTCACACTATTTTTCACACTTTTAACACACTTTATTCATATTTATACATTTTCCATATACTATTCCTTGAAAACAATATACTTTTTCTCTATCTTTCTTTAACTTCCTACTTGTTTACTTATAATTCTATTGATTTATGTTATAATAACTTAATAAATTAATGTTTCGGAGGTTTTACATATGAACCATAAATACCGCCATACAATTAAAAGTCGTTTCATTATTATAATACTTGCTCTTATATTATTTTTAGGATTAGGCATAGCAACATTATTTTATTATCTTTATATGTATAGTTTAAATAAAACTGTTTTGCAAAATACAGAGACTAATATTCGTTTTATGGCAGATAATATCAACTATAATATGGATAATATCATAAAATATTCACAGTGGTGCCGAAGTAATACGGATATTAATAATTTTCTTTTAACATCACGTACCGATGATGAATACAGCCAAATTACATCACGAGCGACCAGCGTATTTAATGCAGATTTTTTGAAGAATTCATCAAGAGCTTACATACAGCGCATTGTGATAGGCTCCTTTCAAAAGGATGATTTTTTGCAAATCGTACCAAACTCCTACTCAAAGGACTGTAATATGACTGCTTTAATAAGAGCACTCCCTTATTTTAATAATTATATCAATTATAATCCAATATCCAAATATGAGTTTAAAATCAAAACCTCTACCTTCCCTTGTGCAAACCAGCAAATGATTCCACTGATACAAACAGTCGAGTCTACCTTCGGAATTGAAAATATAGGTTTTGTTTATACTGAAATTTCTATCCAGTTATTTAAAGATGCCCTAAAAGCCTATTCTCAGGAAGAACTTTCAAATGTATATATCACAATTGGAGACGATGTTTATCAAATGTCGAATTCTAAAATACTAAAACATATCACTAACTTTTCTGATTTTCATAAACTTACTTCCGATGACACGCTCTATGCTGATACTACATATGGTTCGGTATATAATGGGAAAGAGAATGTACGAATTGTATCACAAAAATTATCTATGTCAGGATGCTCTATCACTGAAGAATTATCACCTGCGGTATTTAAGCAATGGCATAATCAATACATCATCATTATGATTATGCTTGTTCTTATCATACTAATTGTAGGTGCACTGCTTTTTTTCTCATTTTCTAAATTTTTTAATAAGCCTATCAAAAAAATTCGTCATCAAATCAATAAGATTTCGAATGGTAATTTTGATCCCGACCACTCAATTGAATGGAACAATGAGCTCGGTGACATTGGTCACTATATCAATAAGCTTGGTATAGATATTAATGATTTAATGATGAAACGAATTGAAAATGAATGCGAAAAGAAAGATTATGAATATAAGATGTTACAAAGCCAGATTAATCCTCATTTTTTGTATAATACGCTGAACTCCATAAAATGGATGGCAACCATACAAAAATCGGACGGCATCGCAGAAATGACAACAGCTCTTTCACGGTTGCTTAAAAATATTTCTAAGGGGAAAAGCGGAATTGTCTCAATTGACTATGAACTAGCTTTGCTGAGTGATTATATGACCATTCAAAAATACAGGTATGGCGGAACACTCAATCTTGAATATATTATAGAGGATGAAACGCTTCGCAATAACCAAATTCTAAGATTCACTTTGCAGCCGGTTATAGAAAATGCCATATTTCATGGTATAGAGCCGAAAGGGAATGCCGGTCATATAACGGTTCATATTTATGATACAGATGATAATGCCATAAAGATCTCTATCACTGATGATGGAATTGGAATGACTCCAGATTTAATTGAAAATGTTCTAAATGATGACTCCGCAAATGATTCTTCATTTTTCAAAAATATGGGAATCAGTAGTGTCAACAAAATGATAAAATATACATTTGGCGAGAGCTATGGAATGAGTATAGAAAGCGAACCTGGTATTTATACGACCGTGCATATATTATTACCCAAAAAGCAATACGAATTATAGGAATGGAGAAAATAGATGAAACTGATTATAGCTGATGACGAACCGCTTGTTCAAGTTGGAATCAATTCCATGATTGATTGGAGCAGTCTAGACATTGAAGTCTGTGGTATAGCCAAAAATGGAAACGAAGCATATGAATTAATCAAAAAATTTCAGCCTGATATTATCATTTCTGACATTAAAATGCCCGCTATGTCAGGTCTGGAATTGCTTCAAAAATGCAATGAAGAATTCAAAGGTCTTCCTGTCTTCATAATGCTTACAAGTTATGAAGATTTCAAATATGCTCGCATGGCATTAAAATATCAAGCTTCCGATTATCTTATTAAGCTTGAGCTTACTACCGAAGATTTGAAAAACGCAATTATCAAAGCTAAAAATCGTGTCAATGAACTTCGTAGTTATGAAGTTGAGAACACGAGTCAAAACTCACAGCTTAATGTTTTTTTAAATCGTTTTTATCTTCGCCTGATCAATAATCTGTTTGAAAGTGATGAAATTTTCCAACAACAGCAAGCTGATTTTAAGATAGATTTTAATGCCACCTCTTATACGGTTGCATCCATAAAAATTGTCGCCGATCTATCAGCTCAAACTCACAATGACAATGCGTTTACTCTGTATAATAGTACCGTACAAATGTTTGAACAATTAATACAAAAATATAGTTCCTGTTTTGTGCTCTCACTTGATTTAAGATGCTTTGTTGTCGTCTTTCATGTGGACGAATTGCATTCTACTGATATTGAATATATTAAGAATGCACTTAAACAAACAGCTTCTCTTCTTCACAATTATTATAATGTCACACTTTATACAAGCATCGGCCGTTTTGTAACCAATCCACAGCAGATTTCAGAATCCTACAATGATGCAAAGCAAATATCGATATACACAACCGCACAACAACCCATCCTATACATCAATGAGATAGGAGACCATGAATACAACGCAAAAAATATATTTAATCTTGCAATTTTCAAATATGATATTGTTAAAACATTTGAAAACTTTGATATTTTATCTCTCAATAAAATAAATGATACAATTTTTCATTTATTCAAATCAGACACACTGCATTATGCGCAAGCAGTCGATATTGTGGGCAGTATGCTTCATTTTGCGATAACACTTCTACCAAATGGGACAGACGTTGTCGAAAGTATTTTCAAAGATGAATCTGATAATTATCTTAGTTTATACAGATATAAATCCGTTCAACAGGTTCTTACCTACTTAAACAAATTAAGAGATGGATTGCATACATTCTTTGAAGAGAAACAGGATAATCTAAAGAATCAACTTATGATTCAGGTAAAAAAATATATAAATGATCATATTTGTGAAAAATTATCACTCCAAGGTATTGCCGAGATTTTTAATATAAGCCAAAACTATTTAAGCCAGTTATTTAAACAATATTATAAAATAGGTTTTAATGAATACATTACCAAAGAAAAAATAGAATACGCCAAACATATGTTATCCAACAACAAAATAAAAATATATGAAGTTGCTGAGCAACTTGGTTATGAAAATGCGTTCTATTTCAGCAAAGTATTCAAAAAAGTGGTAGGCCTTTCTCCAACAGAATATTTGTCAAATCTTACTGATCATAATTAATTTGCTATCCTACCTTACCCATAAATCAACTTTTCCACAAAATTCAGCGCTGTGATGCTTTCCTTGTGCATCACAGTGCTGAATTTTTTACATTTTTGAGGAATACTTACGATTGCGTACCAAGCGTTTTTATAAATCTTTTAAAAGCATCTCTTCCGTCCACCGTGCACTTATATACTCCAGAATCTTCAAGCACTTTAACAAATACATTTCCTGTTTCTCTTTTTAATATATCCATTACATTTTCTTGATTGATATCTTCGTAGTTTGAAATCCACTCATTCACCCACTCAAAATGTTTTTCAACAGCACTATCATTTCTAATAGCATCAATGGTTCCAGTGAGTATATAGTCTGATAGTATTTCCAATTCGTCTTTTAATCTTGATGGAAGAATTGCTAATCCCATCACTTCTATCAATCCTATATTTTCTTTCTTAATATGATGATACTGTTCATGAGGATGATATACCCCAAGCGGGAATTCCTCCGTCGTTATGTTATTTCGCAATGCAAGATCGAGTTCATACTCATCACCATTCATTCTAGCAATTGGAGTAATTGTATTATGCGGTTCGCCGTCTGTTTTGGCAAACACAAAGGCTGCCTCATCTGTATACCCTCTCCAATTTTCCAAAATATGTGTTGCAAGATCAATTACTTTATCACTTTGACTTCCTCTTAATCGAATCACCGACAGAGGCCATTTTACAATTCCTGCCGTAACTCCTTCAAACCCTTTAATTGTAAATTTCTCTTCAACTGGCGCTTTTTCCATTGCAAATTGGTAACAGCCACCCTGATAATGGTCATGAGTGAGTATCGAGCCACCTACGATAGGAAGATCTGCATTTGAGCCAATAAAATACTTTGGAAATTGTCTAATAAATGCAAATAGATTTTCAAATGTCTTTCTTCCAATGGACATCGGAATGTGCTTATAATTCAGCACGATACAATGTTCATTATAATAAACGTATGGTGAATACTGAAATCCCCAATCCCCACCATTCATCTTTAATGGAATGATTCTGTGATTCTGCCTTGCTGGATAATTAAGTCTTCCAGCGTAGCCTTCACTTTCACGACAGAGCAGACATTGAGGATATCCACTACTTTTTATAAAACGTGCAGCAGCAATTGCTTTGGGATCCTTTTCAGGTTTTGAAAGATTAATTGACATATCAATATCGCCATAGCTACTTGGATTTATCCAATGTATATCTTTGGAGACTCTGTAACGCCTTATATAGTCACTGTCCATGCTTAATTTATAAAAATAATCAGTTGCAGCCGATGGTGTCTCTTCATATTTTTTTCTAAATTTACTTATAATAACACTTGGTGCCGGCATGATACATCCCATTATTTTTGTATCAAATAGATCCCTATATACGACCGAATTTTCTTCGATCAAGCCTTTCTTCGCAGCATAATCCAAGATAATATTTAATATCTTTTCCAGATTTTCTTCTCTATCACAGGAAACATCCTTATATTCATCAAGCTGCAATGCCTCAAGCAATCGGTTAATCGTATACACAATATCAGTTTCTACAATCATTTCATTCTCTACAGCATATAAAATCAAGTTTTTAATTGCTTTATTTATCATAATGCACCTCTGCATCAAGATCTATTTTATGCGCTCCATCGCCTACGCCGGCAACATAAAAGTCTGCACAATAGCCTATTTTTTCTTGGTACACGCTACCAACCTGATTAATAAATGAATCTATACAGTCATCTTTTACAATACTCACTGTACATCCGCCAAAGCCTGCACCAGTCATTCTTGAGCCAGCAACACCCTCACACTTTCCAGCCTCTTCAGCCAGAGTATCAAGTTCGATTCCTGTAACCTCAAAGTCATCACGAAGTGAACGATGTGACTCATTCATAAGCTTTCCAAATTCTTCAATATCATTATTTTTAAGCGCCGTTACTGCATTTTTTGTCCGCTCATTTTCATATATCACATGTTTTGCACGCCTAAGTAAAACATCGTCTTCAATTACATCTTTGATTTCGTTAAAGTCCGCAACTGTTAACTCACAAAGACAACCTATGCTTTTTCTTGTCTGTAATAGTGCAAGCGCTTTTTCACACTCACTTCTTCTTTCATTATATTTTGAATCAGCAAGGCTTCTCTTTTTATTGCTGCTGGCAATCACGATTTTATAATTTCCAAGATTTAAAGGTACATACTTATAGGACAAATTGTTTGTATCAAGAAATATTGCATAATCTTTTTTCGCCATAGCAACTGCAAACTGATCCATAATTCCACAATTTACGCCAACATATTTATTTTCCGCATACTGTCCAATTAAAGCAATATCCGCAAGTGACATCTCCTCAATTCCATTCTCACCGTCAATGTGATTCCTACTACCCATTCCTTTGATGTCTTTCTTGCTATTCATGTCCTTTAACATAATTCCGGTTAACACCTCAAGCGATGCTGAGGAGGATAATCCCGAACCATTTGGTATGTTTCCATATACAAGAATGTCATATCCACAATCAAGTTGATAGCCCTTCTCTTCAAAAGCCCACATAACTCCTTTGGGATACATTGTCCAATTCTTTTCTAACCCTTTTACAAATTCATCAAGTGAAGACTGTATCACTCCATCTTTTTCAAAGTTTAACGAATACATATTAATCTTTCTGTCAGCTCTTTTTCTAGCAACCATATAGGTTCCCATTGTCAGACCGCAAGGGAATACATATCCACCATTAAAATCAGTGTACTCCCCAATTAGATTGACTCTTCCAGGTGCGAAATATCCACGGATATCTCCACCCTCTCCAAACTTATCCACAAATGCATTCAATAAATTCTTGTTATCCATAAATACCTCCTTCAGTATAAAAAACCATTTGATTATTCTCTAATTATGATTATAATGAGATGTGTACTCTTATACAACAACTATATTAGTAATTATTATAACTATATTGCGCTTTCGAGCCTTGATCTGTGCAAAATCATCTTGAAAAAGGAGACCCTATGCAACTAAAAACAAACAATAACCGTAAAGAATTAAAAACACACGGCACTTATGAATTTCCTGTTGATATTAGTCTAGAAATCCTCTCACGCTATGATACTGGTGCTTTTTCGTGTCATTGGCATCCTGAAATAGAGCTGACACTGGTTTTAAACGGTGAAATAGAATACATGATTAATGAAAACCTATATCATCTGCAAGAAGGCGATGTTGTTTTTTGTAATTCCAATGCACTTCACGCCGGACATATGCATAATCATAATGACTGTCAGTATATCTCAATTGCATTTAATCCACGTATTATCTATGGATTTGAGTCGAGTACCATTCAAACCAAATACATAACGCCAGTCATTTCAAACACAATGTTTAGTTCCTTTCATTTCACTTGCGATAAACCTGAAACTAAAAGTATTCTTTCACATATCAAAAAGATCTATACTTTAAACCAAAAGAAAAAAGATGGATATGAGCTCAAAATTCAACACCACCTTTTACTTGTATGGATAGATATCTATCAACACGCATCCAATGATTCAATTTTGCAATCAGATGCTGCTTGCTTGTCAAGTACTGTTAAGATCCAACATCTGAAAGCAATATTTGACTATATTCATCTACATTATGATGAAACGATAACCCTTCATGATATTGGAAATGCCGCAAATCTAAGTACTGGTGAATGCTGTCGTTTTTTTAAAAAACATACGAACCAGTCGATATTTGATTATATTCTTTATTACCGCATAGAAAAAAGCTTGCCGCTTCTAATCTCAAAAGATATGACGATCACTGAGATTGCTTGTGCAACAGGCTTTTCTAATACTAGTTATTTTTCAAAAATATTTAAGAAATTAATGAATTTCACTCCTAAAGAATATCAAAAGATATATTTCAAAAATACGATACCGCAATAACTGATACTCATTAATTTCAATTCATTCGTTTTTTTATTAAATTCTACGAAATACAAAATTTATATATTGTTGTTTTATTATAAATCTCTCCTGCTTTCAAAACCGTACTCAAGAAATTATCATGGTGTGGCGCATCTGGAAAATATTGTGTTTCAAAACACACGGCCTCTTTTGCATTATATACTGCACCAGATTTTCCTGCACTATGATTAAGGAAATTTGCTGTATATAATTGCAATCCTGGCATATCAGTCATTATTTCCATTGTTATACCGCTCACATCCGACACAACTGCTGCTACTTTACAGAGTTGACTATTATTTTTCAGAACATAGTTATGATCATAACCATCTGCAATCTTTAAAGCTTCATAATCATAATTTATATCCTGTCCAATTTCTTTAAACGTTCTAAAATCCATAGGTGTTCCTGCAACTGCAACTAATTCGCCTGTTGGAATCGATTTTGAATCTGTCTTCGTATAATAATCAGCATCAATTATTAGTTTCTCTTTTAAAATACTTCCTGATGCATGTCCATCTAAATTAAAATAACTATGATTCGTCATATTTACGATTGTATCTGAATCACCCACGGCATGATAGTTGATTTTGAATTCATCGTCTTCTGAAAGCGAATAGGTAACCTTAATATCCACATTTCCTGGAAACCCCTGATCCATATCTGGGCTTCGCAAGCTAAATGTGACACTATTATCTTCTATATTTTCTATTTTCCACATTCTGTTCGCATAATAGTCACAGCCGCCATGGAGATTATTTCCATTATCATTATCAGTCAGTTTATAACTTTTTCCTGATATTGAGCACTGTGCTTTGCCAATACGATTCGCATTACGTCCGATACATGCACCAAAGAAAGATTTTCTGCCTTCATATCCTTTCGCATCATCATATCCGAGTACAACATCGATTGTTTTTCCATATTTATCGTTCACAAATATGCTTACAACCGTGGCTCCATAATCACTGATTGCTACTTTTGTTCCTTTTTCGTTTTTTATAACGATTAAGCTTGTTTTCTCACCGTTTGTTGTGACTCCAAAATCAATTACATTCATAATAAACACATACCTCCTAATATTTGTTTTTTCCATACACTTCTATCTGGCTAAGTGCTGGAAACATGGAAGGATCATCTGACTTAATTAATTTATCAATTTTTATCCACTCGATTTTCTTCTGCGCGAATTCACACACATGTGGCTTACATGATTTTTCCATATTAAATTCCATCTGCGTTCCATCTGAAAAGGAAAATCTCACCTGCGTCCACCAATTATCATGTGGAAAATCTGCTCGTGTATACAATACAATTTTGTCAGCTAAAATTGTTCTTCCAAAATCAATTTTAAATTCGGCATCATCTTGCATATTAATTCCCCATGATTCATATGGCCAATTTCCATGTGATGAATTCTCTCTATTACCATCTATGGCATTTCTTGCAGCAAAAACTGCTTCACCTCTTGTTTCAACATTTGCCGCAACATGTGGAAACATAACAGTATTGACATGCTGATCCAAACTATTAAACGCCAAATTTCGATATCTGGATATTTCCTCTTGTGTCGCTGTCCTGATCTTGATTAAATGTATATTCCCTGCAAAAGATTTTGGTGAATACGAAACCTTTTTTTCATCAAAAGGGATTTCATAGACAAATGACTTCTCTTTCATAAATACAAATGAACTTTCCATTGCATCATCCACTGATACCACAACATAAATACCACTATCCGAAGATTCAAATGTAATCGTATCATCATGCAAATATGCATCCTTATACACAAGACTACATTGATCATCCTCTGATTTTTCAGATATTATCTTACCAAATTTGTTTTTAATTATTATATTATAATTTGCCATATTTCTCCTTGCCATAACTTTCTTTTTTTATTAATACAGGTATAATAACGCATTGTCTTTACAAAGTCAAAAGGTACAAAAGCACCATTCACTGTATTTCTGCAATCAATAATACTACAGTAATAACTGCTCCTTTTCCTTCAAATCCCATACACAAAAATAGCTTGATGTGTCTTGTAATATCTAGCAATCTCTAGATATGTTAAGTTTACCAAATATAGCTTATTTTAGAATGTATTTTTCCACAGTTTTCATATACAAATTCTCTTTTTCTTCTTATATAAACTTGGAATCGCATAACAAATTACTATTTCATATATTATTTCACTATTCTCAAATCCTATTTTCGTTTTTGTTAAAAAAAACTAGATCTCTTTAGAAACTAAATATTAGCATAAAAAAACACTAAAAATCTTAGAATCCTTCGTTTGCCTGAAAAATAATCAAATATAAATCTATACTTTAGTTTTGGTATATTACTACCGCCTGTGAAAATAAAGCCTCATAACATGCAGCACAATCCGACATATCATATTCACAAATACCACTAATTGGATCAGCCATTGTTACAGTCATATTTGTATAATCATAACCAATTAAAACAAGGCAGTGCTGACCATATTTCCATGTACAT
>Ga0302165_10000290_pt1 | contig 19541 bp, 18 predicted proteins | sample I_Fen_E3_2_FD_193499 | JGI IMG/M metagenome (GOLD analysis project Ga0302165, IMG submission 193499) | Peat permafrost microbial communities from Stordalen Mire near Abisko, Sweden - I_Fen_E3_2 | ecosystem: Environmental > Terrestrial > Soil > Wetlands > Permafrost | place: Sweden: Abisko...
CTATGATTTAAATATTCTACAAATAACGGAAAGTTTCACGAAAGATGCAAGAATTTATATTCTTTTCTATTTACTTAGCACGTTCGCCCAATTCGATCACTTCCAAATCACTAAAAGCACCATTATCAACGGTAAAACGCACCAATGTCCGTGTTTTATGAAATCCGGAAATTCCCGCAGCTCCCGGATTAATATGAAGCATTTGAAGTGTCTTGTCATACATTACTTTTAATATATGAGAATGGCCGCTTATAAACAACTTAGGAGGACGGACAAGTATACTTCCTCTGATACTTGAATCATAATTGCCCGGATATCCGCCAATATGCTTTATCAGCACATCTGCACCCTCCACTTCAAATCTATTTATTTGTGGATACCGATGGCGAATATCCTGTCCATCGATATTACCATATACAGCTCTCAAAGGTGCTATTTCTGAAAGTTTTTCCGCAATTTCCATACTGCCAATATCTCCGGCATGCCATATTTCATCACATTCCGCAAAATATTGTTGATATCTTTTATCCCAATACCCGTGAGTATCCGATAATAATCCGATCTTTTTCATCTAAATATCTTTTTTAGCAAGTCATAAACATTTCACCTCCAATGGCATATATCCACTGCGTATTCTCCATTCTTGAGTATACAGGTTATTTGCCCGATTGCCCAAATTCTTCACAAAGCCCAATGCCGCTCCGCGATAAGTGACTATCACATACCCTTTAGGAACCTCAGCAGGAAGTATCAAGCTTTCTCTACGGAGGTAGGCTATTGCACGATCATAAGCCAATTCAACTACAGGGAAAGCATCTTCATTTCGATTCACGCACATAGCCAACGCCTGAGATGGAACAAAATCTTTTCCCTTAACCTCTGCTATCTTTACACCGGCTTGCATCACGCGCAGCACTTTACTAATCAATGCAACATCATTTGCATGTAAAGTTGATACAGCGGTTATAGATTCTCCATCGTTATCAAAAGTATATTCATCCGGATTCTTCAGCCACAATTTCATATTCGCCGGCACAGCAAGAGCGGGTTTAGAGTTTCTCTTTGACTTACCGGAGCTAAATACCGGCTCGGCATAAGAAGTTTTACGAAGCACTGCCATGAAGAAACCCTCTCCACGTGTTCTGCCCGGAAGGAAACGATAGACATTCGTATCTGTCTTCATCAAATTTCCAGTTATGCCCCACTCCGAAGAAACAGTCACCGGAAGAGACTCCGCTCCTAACTCATCAACAATCCACTGCACATTTTCCTCATCCTCTTTTGTATTAAATGTACATGTACTATATATCAACAGCCCACCTTCTTTCAGTGAAGGCCATATATCACGCAATATTTCTCTTTGACGAGACCAACAATTATCCACGTTTTCAACGCTCCATTCTGTAACCGCCTTCGCATCCTTACGAAACATGCCTTCACCTGAACACGGCACATCTGTGAGAATTACATCAAAGAAACCACCCAAAGCGACAAAGTCTGCCGGTTCATTGCCGGTAACTACCACTCCATCATGCCCCCATTTGGTCATGTTCTCAGCCAGCACTTGTGCACGATTGCGCACCACTTCATTCACGACAAGTAAACTATCATTAGATAAAGTACTACGTGCCAAAGTAGATTTGCCTCCAGGAGCAGCACACAAATCCAACATTTTTACATTTCTATCACCCACATACTGATTCAACACCTGTGATAAAAACATAGACGAAGCCTCTTGAACATAATAAACTCCGGCATGAAACAGTGGATCAAAAGTGTATGTCAGCCGTTCATTCAAATAGAACCCCGAAGTGCACCACGGAACTCTTTCATATTTCTCAGCGACATCAATAGGCGAAGACAAACATGACGTTTTATTTACATTCATGCGAATACTCTCTTCTTGATCTTTGCCGATTGCTTCAAACAATTTCTGTGATTCTTCATCACCAAGCAAGTACTTTATTTCATCTATAAATGATTGGGGTAAAACCATACGTCTCTTCTATATAATTGGTACAAAGGTAGCCATTTTTTTTGCAACGTTGCAACTTTTATTCTACCTTGCAGCGTCTAACGAACAAAGAAATAAATAAAAAAGATACATTATGAAAAAGATAATCATTATTTTAGCATTGGCTTTGGGTATATACTCCGAGTGTACAATTGCAAAATCCAAAGCGACAGATCCCACATTAATTGCTGCAGTGCAGAAGAATACAGAGAGCAAAACAGTATCAAGCCAAGATTTGGATGACGAATCAGACAAGTCAGATTCAAATGATTCCAGTTCCGATCCAAGCAATGCTGCAAGTAATCAGCAAGACCCGAATGATGCATTGGAAAGTATGGCGGATAGCATACAAAAATCAGAAGGAAGGAGTGATCACAGTGACTTTCCCTTTACTTTATTGGATCGCAATACCATCATACCTATCATAGCAATCTCCTTATTTTTCTTAACCCCACTATTAATCATACTCATTGTTTTCATCTATAAGTATAAAAATAAAAGAGCTAGATATCGTGTAGCGGAAGAGGCGTTAAGAGCCGGACAACCTGTACCCGAAGGATTATTTAATGGTGGAGAAGGAGTAAAAACTCGTACCACTTACTCAACAACCTCTGACGGCAAGCGAATAAAACGAATAGAGATGTCAAGCGATCCATTAAGAGAAAAGGCTATTAAAAACATCTGCTTAGGAATTGGATTATTTATATTCCTATGGGCATTGACTGGGATTGAACTGGGATGCATCGGTTTACTGATAGCATGTATGGGTGTAGGCGAATATATCATCGCTCGTGATCGAAAGATTAATGAGATGAACAAGATTATCAACGAGCCCGAAGAAGCTGTAAATACACAAGAAGACAAAAAGCAGCAAGAATCAAAAGAGGTAAAAGAAACGACTAAACAAACAGAGACAACGCCTGAAGACAACGAGAATGGTACAGCTGAATGATTTAACGCTGATTTCGCAGGTATTGATTCTCAACAAAAAATCGGCCTTCGACCTTCTGGTCAAGAAATATCAAGGAAGCATCCGACGATTTTTCTTGAACCAGACGTTGGGCGACAAAGAACTCAGTGATGATCTGGCTCAAGAAACTTTTATAAAGGCTTATTTAAACTTAAAAAGTTTTAGAAAAATGTCATCTTTCTCCACTTGGCTCTTTAGAATTGCATATAATGTTTTTTATGATTATATTCGCAGCCAAAAGGAAACATGTTCTATGGACAGTGCCGAAGTACAAGCGATGCATAGCAGCAATTCGGCTGATAGCAGCAAAAAGATGGATGTATATCAATCTTTAGCTGTGCTCAAAGAAGCTGAAAAGACTTGTATAACATTGTTCTATATAGAGGATCAATCAATAGAAAAAATTGCGATGATCACCGGGTTTGCTGCCAATACGGTGAAATCACATTTAAAGCGTGGAAAAGAAAAAATGGCAGTATATTTAAAAGAAAACGGATATGACGGATAAGGATGACTTATTATTAAAAAGCTACTTCGGAGAACATAAACAAACCATTAAAGACAATGGTTTCACCGAAAAAGTAATGCGGCAGATCCCTATCAAGGAAATGCAACTTGCACGCATTTGGACAAGTACCTGTACGCTACTTGCCATCGTCCTGTTCATTATTTTCAAAGGATGGACCATTGTATACGATATTGTGAACCAATTGCTATGTAGCATCAAAATTGATCACCTACTGCAAATCAGTCCTTCAACACTAATAGTTATAGGAGTCGTCCTCATGATTATAATGATACGCAAAGTTTGTTCAATCGAATAAATAAGATACTCACAAGTGACGAAGCCCCGCAATAATTAATTACGGGGCTTGTTGTTTATATGTGCTGCCAAAAACTCTAATGGTTCTCTAATATTTTTATAATACATCTCTAATTACAACATCATGAGAAAGCCTCTATCTTTGTTGTGTTCGAAAGAGAGACGAACAAAATAAATTATATACCATTTAATGTTTACGATTATGAAAAAAGTAATTTTATGTGCAGCACTTGTAGGTGCCATGATGTGTTTCAGTAATTCTTATGCAGCAAAACCAATAAAGAAAGCCGCTAAGACAGAACAGACAACAGCTAAGAAAGCTGAGAAAAAAGCAGTCAAAAAAGACGCTAAAAAAGCTACGAAAGCAGCTCCTGCAAAAAAAGCTGCAAAGAAAAGCGCAAAAGCAGCTAAATAATTTAGCTCTGTGCCCATTCGATTCATTAAATAAAAACACAGGTCCGCAATATGCGAACCTGTGTTTTTATTATTCTGCTAATCTATTTTCAAAATGATTATTTTAGCTCCTCAGGACAATTCCCTCAAAGAGTTGCTCACAAAACAAAAAAATGAAAGTATTTCTTTAAAAACAAAAGGGGCTTGGTAGTTGTTTAAATCAAAATATTAATTTTGTATGAATTAAATGAATTAAATATGAACAGATCTGTCCTCTTTATTATCCTTTCCTTATTTTTTATACCTCTTAATATGCCTGCACAAACAGTCGACAACGTTTTAGACCAGGTAACAGCAGCCTTAGAACAGTCACATTGGCAAGAGGCCGATAATCTTTATAGGATTGCAGTAGACGTTGATGTGTTTCGTTCAGAGCGTTATTTAAATGATAAAGTTCAAGATAACAGTCCGGCACGTCCTTCCATGCTCATGTATTTAGGAGATTATTTCCGCAGGACCCGCAATTATGATGATGCTTACTCTTATTATAAAAAGTTGGTCGCTGCAAATCCAAAGGATATAAATTATCTTTTACATCTTTCTGAAATGGAAGTGCAATTAGGCAAAGAGAGCGATGCTCTCATCACTTATCAATCTATTTACAATATTGACGAGAACAATCTTTCAGCCAATATATTTTTAGGCAACTACTATTTTTGTGAAGCAGAAAAACAAATGAATGAGCTCTACAATGAACATCAAAAGACAGTGAATCCTACACGCATCCAGCTAAGTGCATATCACGATCAAAAGGTGCAAATATATAATACCAACTACAAGCGTTCAAAAAAATATCTGGAGACTGCCAGTAAGCGTTTTCCATCGGCCGAAGTTTTTAAAACACTAAAGAAGATACAGCACGTTGAAGACGAAATACAAAGGAATAAATAGCCTATAAAAAAGCTGTAACCCTTTTCTATCAAAGGATTACAGCCTAGAATCAATCAAATATGACTATATATTTGTTACAAAAATTAAAACGAAAATCTTAAATCTATTCCAGCTTGAGCAGGTGCTCCACTCTGAGCAAAATTTGTACCCAATTCACTAAAATAGAAAGTATTATAATGCTTATTCAGCAAATTATGTTCCCATAAACAAACGCTGACCTTGCCCATTTTCACTGTTGCATGTGCATTAAGTGTACCATAGAATGATTGTTTCACAGTGTTGGCTTCATCCCATCTAATATTTGCAGCACCTGCATAGTTAGCGCCAAACAAGATGCCTTTGATACAAGAGTTTCCATTACATGCTATTGCATATTCTGCACCTAAGCTGAATGTATGTTCGGGTACGAATGGAACGTAATTGTGAGAATAATCCGCATCTTTACTATTTACTATTGTGGTATATTTCTCAAATGTTGAATGAGTGTATCCGTAATTCAGATCAAGAGTCAATTGATTCAGAGCTGCTTTCATTGACAATTCTGCTCCATAACTACGACTTTCTCCGGCATTGCTCACTTCACGACCACCCAACGAATTAAACTTTGTGATCTGTTGATTACGAGTCTGCATACAAAACACATCCGCATCAGCCCAAAGACGATTACTAAGCAAAGTCATATGCGAACCGACTTCATAACTCCATGTATACTCAGGTTTATAAGTAATAGCCGTATTTGCCTCTGAAGTAGTTGTCTTTGTTGAAGACCCTTCAAGCTCAGCACTAATATAGTCTGATAAAGCTTGTATATTGTATCCACCTCCACGATATCCGCGGCTCACTGTAGCATACACATTATTATTTGCATCAAAATCATATTGTAATGCAAATTTCGGAAGAAGTTGGAAGTAAGTCTTCGCTGTATCGCCAACAAAACTGGCGGTACTATTTCCTGACGTAGTCTTACCGAACATGGTTTGGTTATAATTCATTACAGCTGAAGTATTGTAATTCACTTTCACCCGTTGAACATCAGCACGCAATCCGATTGTTCCAGACAAACCTTTTATATTCAACAAATCATGATAAGTAGATTGATGAAACAAAGCCGTACCCATACTCGGAGTTTTAAATGCCCCAGGTATATCCATTGACTTGTCCGTCAAGGTAATTTTTACGGGTGAACCTGTCATTGCTACATCCATTATATTTTGTAGATAACTTATGAAATCAGGACCGAAGACCATTGGTGAATCGGTATTCAACCATTGATAATATCCGAACGCGCCGGTCGTCCAATCCCAACGATGCCCAGCCTTACTTTTGAAAGTAATTTCTTCTGTAAATGTATGTTGGTTTTGGCGTTGTTCCATGCTAAAAAAATCAAGTGAAGTATAATCTTGATCCATAGACATATGATCTTTCAGATATTGGAATCCGGTAACTGCATTCATTACATAGTTATCACCGGCATACTCCACATCAAGACTTGCATTGATCAAATTACGGTGATATCCCGATTTTGAATTGTACGCTACGGTATTTGTAGTTAAATTCTTATAAGGATTTCCTCCCTGAGTCACATATTCATAATTGGCATTCAGATCAATCTTCCATCTATCAGTAGGCAAATAAATAGCATGTAGTCTGCCACCCACACTATTTTCCCAATCCACTTTCTTTTTGAATGCACTATCTGTATTTGTAAAGAAACCTCCTTTATGACTGATGAAGCCACCTGCTGAAAAAGCAAACTTATTGCTCACTCTATGATAATGTGTAAACGAAGCATTGTAGTTATCATAGGTTGCTGCACCCAGATTCAAGTCTGTACCTTGATAATCAAAAGGCGACTTGGTATGAATTTTAATGAGACCACCCATTGAATTCAATCCATATAATGTTCCTTGCGGTCCGCGAAGAACATCAATACGCTCTATATCGCTAAAATTGAAATTAAAAGCGGATTTATCGATATAGGGTACATTGTCTACATACATACCCACAGCAGGTGTACCCAAACGTGAGCCCACCCCACGAAGATAAATAGCCGAAGTCAAATTCGAACCGTAGTTCGGTATATACAAGTTAGGAGAATAAAAAGAAAGATCTTTCGAAGAAGATATTTGATTATCTTGCATGTCTTTTTTCGAAATCAATGAAGAAGCCAAAGGCATCTGACGCAATTTTGCATTTTCCTTGGGCGAGCCGATCACTACAACCTCTTCGATATCCACCACTCGTGAAGAATCATTAGGAAGAGCTACAACTCTATCTGCAAAGGTAGAATTGGCACCCAACCATACAGCCATAAGTAAAATATTTTTTTTCATCGTATAACTTAAACTTTTATTCGGCTGCAAAATTACGAATACCTCCCAATGTACGCAATCCTCATATATGAGGATTTTTACAGACTTTATATTTTATCCGGTGAAATATATCCGTTCATTACGGCATACATTGTGAGGCCCGAGATAGACTTTATACCCAATTTTTGTGAGATGTTCTTACGATGGGTAATAACGGTTGTCAGGCTTATATTCAGCTTTTCTGCAATTTCTTTATTGATCAATCCTTTGCACAAAAGAATCAATACTTCTATTTCACGTGACGACAAATCATTTCCGTTGCGTTCCGAAAGAATCTTATTGCCTCTCGGACTCTTCACAAAATATTTATTTACATCACTTGTTAAATTTTTCACAGGTTGATCTACATTCAATATTTTATTGCCGGGAGGTACCGAATGATTAAACGTACCATGCATCATAATAATCGTACGTTCTTTGCGCGGTAGGAAAAAAGCATTATAAAGCACATATTGTTCGGGCGAAACAAAATAATAGTAATACATATCCGGCGTATCATCAACAAAGGCCCCGAAGTCTGCAAAGATACGAACTACAGCATCCGGTACCACACGACTGAGTATCAATTCCAACCCCAAACAAGTAAGGGTATTGGGATCGATAACGGCTAATTCAATCGCTTCATTTTTCATAATTAGATGATGAATCAATATAAGAGGCTATACTTTCGGCACATCTTTCACCATCAATTCCTGCTGAAACAATGCCTCCTGCATATCCGGCACCTTCACCACAAGGGAACAAGCCTTCCACCTCCACATGCTGTAATGTTTCTTTATCACGCAAAATCCGCACCGGTGATGAAGTACGAGTTTCCACGCCTATCATCACAGCATCATTCGTAAGGAAACCGCGTGACGACTTTCCGAAATTAATCAATCCCTGAGCCAAGCGTTTGGTGATAAACGGTGGCATCCAAAAGTGCAACGGAGAGGATATAAGCCCCGGACTATATGACGACTTCGGAAGATCTGCTCCCAGTTTCCTTTGCGTAAAGTCTACCATCCGCTGTGCCGGAGCTACCTGTTTCATTCCACCTTGCATCCAACTTTGGCGCTCCAATTCGATCTGGAACTCCATCAACGCAAGTGCACCATATTTTTCATATTCAGGAAGATCCTCTGGATGCGTTTCCACAACCATTCCTGAATTAGCCCATTGAGATCCACGATTACTGGACGACATACCATTCACAACCACTTGTTCGGGACCACTTGCCGCAGGTACGACAATGCCTCCCGGGCACATACAAAAACTGTATACACCACGTCCCTCCACTTGAGTAACAAAGCTATATTCTGCAGCAGGTAAATAAGATCCACGTCCCTGTGGATTATGATATTGTATCTGATCAATCAGCTCCTGCGGATGCTCCAATCTAACGCCTACAGCCAAACTCTTAGCCTCTATAGCCACATGATTTGCATTTAACCAACGATATACATCACGGGCAGAATGTCCCGTAGCCAGAATCACCGGCCCCATGAAAGTTTTTCCTGTATTCGTTTGAATGCCCAGCATCTTATTATGTTCAATAATCAGCGCATCCATACGAGTTTCAAAATGTACCTCACCACCACATTCCAGGATAGTATTACGCATACTCTCAATGATTCGTGGCAGTTTATCTGTTCCTATATGAGGATGTGCATCCACCAATATGGACGCAGATGCTCCATGTTGACAAAACACGTTAAGAATCTTCTCTGTATTACCGCGCTTCTTACTTCGGGTGTATAACTTTCCATCTGAATAAGCACCGGCACCGCCTTCGCCAAAACTATAATTCGATTCAGGATCAACCACCTGTTCACGTGAGATATTTGCCAAATCTTTCTTGCGATCGCGAACATTCTTTCCACGCTCCACAATGATAGGTTTTATGCCAAGCTCTATCAATTTCAATGCAGCAAACAATCCTCCAGGACCGGCTCCCACCACAATAGCCTGCTTGTTGCCTTTTACTGAATGATATTCAGTGCGCAAATATTCATCCTCTTGAGGAAGTTCATCTACATAAGCTCTCACCTTCACATTCATAAAAATTGTACGTTGTCGTGCATCAATACTTCGTTTCAACACACGAACAGCATTTATGTGATTGGCATCCAATCCTTCTTCATGTTGCAAATAACTGCTTAAGTTTTGTTCACTGGCAGCCACTTCAGGCAACACTCTCAACTGATATTCTTTTATCATCTTATCTTCTTTTTATCCGAATAAAGCTCTGAAAGCTTCTTCTACTTTACGAACCGGAACAAGTTCAATATTAAACTTATCCTTGTCCAGCCCTTTCATATTATATATAGGTAATATAAATTGTTTGAAACCTAACTTTGCAGCCTCAGCAATACGTTGCTCTATACGATTTACCGGACGAATCTCACCCGATAATCCCACTTCACCTGCCACACAGATTTGTCCTTCAATCTCCACATCCATATTAGATGAAAGAATAGAACTGATCACTCCCAAATCAATTGCCGGATCGCTAACACGCAAACCTCCTGCAATGTTCAGAAAGACGTCTTTCTGAGCCAGTTTGAAACCGACTCTCTTCTCCAACACAGCCAATAACATGTTCATTCTCCGGATGTCGAATCCTGTAGCACTACGCTGCGGAGTACCATAAACAGCCGAACTGACCAAAGCTTGTGTTTCAATCAGAAACGGACGGATACCCTCTATAGCTGAAGCAATAGCCACACCGCTCATTCCTTCATGTGATTGTGAAAGGAACAATTCCGACGGGTTACTAACCTGCCGAAGTCCGTCCTGACGCATTTCATAAATACCCAATTCATCCGTACTTCCGAAACGATTCTTTATAGAACGCAATATACGATACATATAATGCTGGTCTCCCTCGAATTGCAACACCGTATCCACGATATGTTCCAACACTTTAGGACCGGCAATACTACCCTCCTTATTGATATGACCGATCATTAATACAGGCGTATTGTTCTCTTTGGAAAATTTAAGTATGGATGCTGCGCATTCACGTACCTGCGCGACACTTCCCGGTGATGATTCCAGATTTTCAGTAGAAATCGTTTGTATAGAATCAATAATGACAATATCGGGATTCACATTTTTGATATGTGTATAAATCTGTTCCAGTGAAGTTTCGCACACAATGTGGCAATCGCTGGACATACTCGACAATCTATCGGCACGCAGTTTCAATTGCTTTGCGCTCTCTTCACCACTTATATATAAAACTCGCTTATTCGTAAGTTTCAAGATAGTTTGTAATACCAATGTAGATTTTCCAATACCCGGTTCTCCACCTATCAACACTAGAGACCCAAGCACCAATCCGCCACCAAGTACACGATTAAATTCAGCATCTTTCATATCAATACGCGGCTCTTCATCGGCTTCCACCTCACTCAATAGTGTCGGTTTCGAACGTGCAGGCTCCGTGCGCCAGTCGGTACGCTTACTCACTGCAACCGGATGTACGACCTCCTCCACAAACGTATTCCATTCACCACAAGACGGACATTTCCCCATCCATTTTGGAGAGTCCTGCCCGCAATTACTACACACATATACAGTTTTATCTTTAGCCATCAGAGCATTGTACAATTAGTTATAATGTAAACGCAAAGTTACTAATAAATAGCCAGCACCTCCCGTTTTTAGAGCAAAAAGTTATTTTTCCTATATTAATCTTGATTTTTTAATATAAATAACCTATTTTTGAGCCATATTACACTTTCCTAAAATTAACGCATAAAATTATGAAGGAATTTTTAAAATACACATTCGCCACCGTTACAGGTTTAATTATAACCGGAGTCCTTGTATCACTGATAGGTTTTATTTTCATAATATCTATTATGGTTTCATCAGGTGGAAGCACGACCACCTCAGTCCAGAAGAACTCAGTCATGCAAATGGATCTCAACGGATCATTAGAAGAACGTACAGAAGAAAATCCTTTGAAGGGACTAAAGATTGTAGATGATAAGTTTTCGAGCTATGGATTAGACGATATATTAAGATCTATCAGAAAAGCAAAAACGAATCCAAACATACGCGGTATATACATAAAAGCCACCTCTTTGAGCGATGCATCCTTTGCATCCATTCAAGAAATACGTAATGGGTTGATTGATTTCAAGAAAAGCGGTAAATTCATTATCTCTTATTCTGACAACTATACGCAAGGGCTCTACTACCTTTGCAGCGTATCCAACAAAATGATACTTAATCCCGATGGTAATGTTGAATGGAAAGGACTTTCTGCTCAAACCATGTTCTACAAAGATTTGTTGGAAAAACTAGGTGTGAAGATGCAAGTATTCAGAGTCGGAACGTTTAAATCGGCTGTCGAACCCTACATACTCAATAAAATGAGTGATGCCAACCGCATGCAAATGAGCAATATTCTCCATTCCATTTGGTCACAACTGTTGGATGACGTATCGCTTTCACGTGGCATCAACAAACAGCAATTAAACACATTTGCGGATAATGGCATGATGTTTATGGAAGCCAAAGACGTAAAGAAAAATAAAATGGTCGATTACCTGGCTTACCAAGAAGATGTGCCTAAAATCATCAAATCAACCATGAAAGTAGATGATTCAGAAAAGATTCCTCTTGTCTCATTGGATGAAATGGTGAACGTAAAATCAACCGTATCAAACAAATCAGACAATGAAATAGCCGTTTACTACGCATTCGGTGAAATAGATGGAGGTACTTCATCGGATGAATCAGGAATCAAATCCGAAACAGTTGTCAGCGACTTGAAAGAACTTGCGGATAACAATGACATCAAAGCTGTCGTACTCCGCGTCAATTCTCCCGGAGGAAGTGCTTTCGGCTCAGAGCAAATATGGAATGCAATCAAAAATCTGAAAAAGAAAAAGCCTGTAATCGTATCTATGGGCGATTACGCAGCATCAGGAGGTTATTACATTTCCAGTGGAGCTAGTGTAATAGTAGCCCAACCTACCACACTTACCGGTTCTATCGGTATATTCGGACTAATTCCCGAGGCAGGTGAACTAGCCAAGAAAGTAGGAATCTCATTTGACAATGTCAAAACAAATAAATTCTCTGACTTCGGAGATATCTCACGCGGTATGAATCCTGAAGAGCAAGCATTAATACAAATGGAAATAAACAGAGGATATAACCTCTTCCTGAAAAGATGCGCCGAAGGACGTAAACGTACCACAGCTCAAATCAACACCATTGCTCAAGGAAGAGTATGGACTGGATCCGAAGCATTGAAACTTGGGTTGGTCGACAACTTGGGCGGACTTGACGACGCCATTAAAATAGCCTCACGCATAGCCAAGATTAAAGGATATTCCGTGAAGAGCTATCCTAAGAAAGAAGATGTATTTACTTCGCTGTTTAACACTGAGCCCACTAAATACATCAAATCGCAAATTTTGAAAAGTGATATCGGTGAATATTTTACCACACTCGGATTAATCAATCGTGTACAGAATCACATTGATGCCATCCAAACCCGTATGCCATATAACTTGACAATCAGATAATGGAAGACAACTATATAAAAATAAACAAGGCATTACTCCCCCTCTCATACCTCTATAGATTGGGAGTATACACTCGTAACAAATTATTCGACTGGGGTGTACTGCGATCACGTCGGTTTGATATTCCCGTCATATGCGTCGGCAACATCACCGTCGGCGGAACAGGTAAAACTCCTCACGTGGAATATCTCATCAATCTTCTTCAGGACCAGTTCAACGTAGGTGTACTGAGCCGTGGATACAAAAGGAAGTCGCATGGCTATATTCTTGCCGATGCCAACACTCCGATGCATAAAATCGGTGATGAGCCCTACCAAATGAAATTGAAGTATCCAAACATCCGAATTGCCGTTGATGCCGACCGCTGTGAAGGCATAGACCGCATGAGCGAAGACCATCAATTGGATGTGATCCTTCTTGACGATGCTTTCCAGCACCGTTATGTGGTACCCGGCATCAATATTCTGCTTGTTGACTATTTTCGATTGATTTGTAATGATGAACTGCTGCCGGCAGGTCGCTTGCGTGAATCGAAAAATGGGAAAAACAGGGCCAACATCGTCATCGTCACCAAATGTCCCAAAGATGTAAAACCGATGGACTATCGAATCATATCCAAGCATCTGAATTTATATCCCTATCAGACTCTTTACTTTACCAAATTGTTATATGGCAATCTAAAGCCTCTTTTCCTGACAGATGCTCCCTCTTTTCCGCTTAGTGAGTTGTCCAACAAGCAAGTATTACTACTTACAGGAATTGCATCCCCGCAACGGATGCTTGAAGACCTGAATGAATACACCGGACACATTACAGCGGTCACATTCGGTGACCATCATCAATTCACCAACAAAGATATTGAACGAATCAGACAGTCATATGATGATATGAAAGGTAAGAACAAAATCATCATCACCACTGAAAAAGATGCCGTTCGATTGTTAATTATGGAAAAAGATATCAATTTGATACTCAGGCAGCACCTTTACGTATTGCCGCTTAAAATCAAATTTGAAATGGAACAGAATGAAAGTTTTGACAAAAATATAATTAGTTATGTTAGAAAAAATAAAAGAAACAGCAGCATTTCTCCAAGAGAGAATGCACACTAACCCCGACACAGCTATCATTTTAGGTACAGGATTGGGACATCTGGCTGACGAAATCACTGATACATACGAGTTCGAATATAAAGATATCCCTAACTTCCCTGTTTCCACTGTTGAGGGACACAAAGGCAAACTTATCTTCGGTAAATTAGGAGACAAAGATGTGATGGCTATGGAAGGTCGTTTCCATTACTACGAGGGGTACTCCATGAAAGAAGTAACCTTCCCAATCCGTGTCATGAAAGAATTAGGTATCAAAACACTGCTCGTATCCAATGCCAGCGGTGGCACCAATCCTAATTTCAAGATCGGTGATTTGATGATTATCACCGACCACATCAATTACTTCCCTGAACATCCTTTGCGCGGGCAAAACCTTTACGGCGACCGTTTTCCCGACATGAGCAATGCTTATGACAAGGATCTGGTGCAGAAAGCTTTGAAGATCGCCAAAGAGAAAGGCATTGAAGTACAACAAGGCACTTATTTGGGTACCCAGGGCCCCACCTACGAAACTCCTCATGAATACAAGATGTTCCGCATTTGGGGTGCTGACGCAGTGGGCATGTCCACCGTCCCCGAAGTAATAGTTGCTAACCATTGCAAGATTAAAGTATTCGGAGTATCTATCATCACCGACCTCGGTGTAGAAGGCAAAATCGTTGAAGTGAGCCATGAAGATGTGCAGAAAGCAGCCGATGCCGCGCAACCTCGCATGGCAACCATATTCCGTGAACTTATAAATCGTGTGTGATAATGCAGAAAGGAAAAAGAACACCCATTGCCACACTCGGTGAATTCGGTCTCATCGATCACCTGACTGAAGGAATCGAATTGAAGAATCCCTCCTCACTTTACGGCATAGGTGATGATGCCGCTGTGCTTCACTATCCCGACAAAGAAATGCTTGTCACCACCGACCTATTAATGGAAGGAGTGCATTTCAACCTCGTCTATTATGATTTGAAACTGTTGGGTTACAAAGCTGCCACAGTCAACATCAGCGATATATATGCCATGAACGGAAAGCCACTTCAAATGACCATATCATTAGCAGTGAGCAAACGTTTCTGCATAGAGGATATGGAACAACTTTATGCCGGTATGCGCATGGCGTGCGAAGAACACGGAGTGGACATTGTTGGTGGTGACACCACCTCATCACTTACCGGTTTGGCCATCAGCATTACGTGTATCGGTGAAGCCGACAAAGACAAAATCGTATACCGCAACGGAGCCAAGGATACCAACCTCATCTGTGTAAGCGGTGATCTAGGCGCAGCCTACATGGGACTGCAATTGCTCGAAAGGGAAAATGCAGTTTTCAAAGGAGAGAAAGACATAGAGCCTGATTTCTCTGGCAAAGAATATCTATTGCAACGTCAGTTGAAACCGGATGCTCGTGGAGACATCATTAAGAAGTTGGCCGAAGCCGGAGTACAACCCACTGCCATGATGGATATTAGTGACGGACTCTCATCCGAATTGATACATATTTGTAAACAAAGCAACGTGGGTTGTCGTGTCTATGAAGATCGCATTCCTATCGACTATCAAACGGCAGTGATGGCAGAAGAGATGAACATGAACGTCACTACATGTGCTCTTAATGGAGGAGAAGATTATGAGCTACTGTTCACAGTGCCCATTACTGATCATGATAAGATAGAAGATATAGAAGGTATCAAGCTTATCGGCCACATCACTCGTCCCGAATTAGGATATGCATTGGTTACACGTGATGACAAAGAATTTGAGCTGAAAGCGCAAGGATGGAACGCATTGACGGAAGAAAAATAGAAAAAACTTTCTCATTTATTTGGAAGCAATATATATTTGCCCTACCTTTGCACCGCAATCAGAAATAATGATGGTGCCATAGCTCAGTTGGTAGAGCAAAGGACTGAAAATCCTTGTGTCACTGGTTCGATTCCCGTTGGCACCACAGAAAGATAAAGCGCTTAAACACAAGTTTAGGTGCTTTTTTTATTTATTCACCTCATCATTCAACAGCCATATAGCACTGACATGGGCGTTCTTGTCTATTATCCCCATTCTTTGATTTTGTCGAGATTCAAAACACAGGATTATATATTAAACACCCTGTATCATCTCAAAATTAGTATCAGCTGAAAAGCCATTCTCCTATTTTGAAAAGTATAAAAAGAGCAAGAAGTGCTAGAAATATTTTAAATATTAGATAAGCACACCCCATACCTGCACCCGTAGCCCCAGCTATAGCAGCTCTTATACTTCCAGACATGAGAAAGGAAATAATCCCTCCAATCAATGCGACACTAAGTATAACCCATAACCACGTCATAATAAAATGTATTAAGACTCACCTCCTACAGTCTGTGAATAATAAAGAAGCGTGGAGGACATAGATCTATGGATTCTTTAAATTGAAATGCTCCAACATCAAACGATAACTTCCGCTCTATTATTGTATATAGAGTGGGCGATTGACTTTGATGAGTAAAACTTCCAAATAAAAAAAGGATATTATCTAAAACGCCTTATTTGTTACGTCTAGAAACAAATACATGTAAATATAACCATTATTTACAATCAACAAGCTTATTGTATATATTATTTTAAATTTATATATAAGCCGACCACTTACTATCCAAACATTAATAGAAAGTACTCATAATCAACCGATAAATTAAATTGACACGATAGGAGCACCTCTCATCTTTACTTATAGGCATCCGATATTTTTCATAAATTTGTGTAGAGCAAAGGAAACATTTCTACTTAAAGGGGTTCTAACATTAAATGATTTAGTTAGTCCTTAAAAAGTAGTTAAATATCTTATAAACAAAATAATAAGGCTTTTAATCCTTTGGCATATTTGCAAGATTTATTATCTTTATGTTATAAATCTTGCAGATCTGTTAGACTAAAATCGATTAAAAGGTCAAATAAATTTCTTTCAACCCACCTTAAAAGAACAGTTAAATCCCCAAGAATGTAAACTGAGCCTATATCATTAACGATTTACTCGGGTAAACAGCCCCTTTTGTAGAATATCCCGAGAACTCTACAAATGGGACTATAATTTGGTAAACGCAGTGTTCTTTATTTGTAGTCTTTTATCTCCTTTTGCATTTCCAAGCTTATTTGCTTCAGCAATTCTGCATTATACGAGCCGGAAGAAGTTGGTGCTGACGTTTTACTGAATATTTCCTCGGTGGCAATAGCATACGAACGGGAAATAGCGGTCAGCGTTCCGTCTTTAAGAGCCGGATCAATATCGATGCAGCGAATTGAAATCGTATTGTCGCTGTTTCGAATAATATCAAAGTCGCGAAACTGTTGTGGAAAATCTCGTAAAGAAGAAGTCTCCACCTCCCAAAAACCAAGTTCAGGATGAGCCAGATCCGGCGATTTAAAGGCAGTCACGGCATTGATATGTCGATGTCCCGACATCCATAAAATAAGATTGGGGTAGGTGTGCAACTTAGCAATAAGATTCTTCTCGGTAACAGCAGCCACAGTGCTCCAGCCCATGAATACATTCATTTGCGGACTTCCGTAATCCACCCCTATGGGAATGTGTGCGGCAATAACCATTAGCTTGCCTTCAGCTTGTCCTTTGTCAAGCTCCCCGACCAGCCATTCATAGCGCCTCTTATCGAGCGACCCATGACCGTAGCCGTGAATATCCGGATCATCATCCCGTTGCGTATCGTCAACTACGATCACTCTCAGAGGTAAATCCGACTTGGGTTCGAAAGTGTAACAGGCAAAACCACTGGTGGTGTCGGCCGCCTGAAATCCATGTCCAAGGGGGAGCGTGGTACTATTAAAGAACTGGCTCATCCACTGGGCTCCAGTTTGTGCACGGCGATTTAGATCGGCTGCGGGAATGGTGGGTGGTGTTGCAAAATTTTGCACCGGGCCTGCACCAATTACATCACCGTAAACCGTACGTCCGTCTATCGCACCCATATAATATCCACGACTCCGAATTCCAAGTGTGTCCGTGAATATATTGCCCATATTGAGTATTGTGTCCGAAACATAAGCCTTTTTCAAGTAGGCATCCACAGGATTTGATCCCATCCAAAGGTGATCGTGATTACCCATTGTTTGATACCATGGGATTGTTTTATCCAATCCTGCAGCCTGAAATTCGTCCTGATAATCATTCAACTTTCCGGCAATCGGATCGTCCTTCTCGCCCGAATCGGGATTTATCTTTTTGCCATCAAGCACGTCGATATAGGCTCTTAGTTCGTTATATTGCGCATTATTAACCACATCACCCAATGAGATTCCAAAATCAAACTTTTCTTGTTTTTGCAGGGCATTAATTGTTTGAATAGTGGCATCAAGAAATTGCGTGGTATAAAGCATGCTGGGTGTATAGGCTGCAGCCACCCCGCCTTTATAGCCAAAGAAAGGTGCTTGTGCCGGAGATTCCTTGTCGGTAATGTGAATATCGGTAATGGCAAAGAAGTGTAACAAATTCTTCTGTTTGTTTGCTTTGGACGGTACGTAGTCGGACGGCATCAGATCCAATCGTTTTTGGTAAGGCTGTCCTTCACCATACCTCCAACGACCATACCCGTATTTCGCGTATAGAGCTATATCGGTAGGTAGCAGTTTAGGTGATGTCGCCGGTACGGCTATCGGATTGACAGTTCGTTCCACGGTTGTTACTACCTTCGAATCAATTGGATAACTGGGTTGCTGCCCCCGGCAAAGGGGGCCGAGCAGTAAACACCCACAGAAAAGGATCAGGTGCTTGTATCTTCTGTTTTTATTGTACATATAGGAGTATATTTGGTGAATGTAATAATTTGAAAAGGTCGTTATTTAGTAAATAATCCGTCAAAGGTGATGCAACCGTAATAAAAAGCACCAATAGAAGAACCGCCAATATATTGTGTGTAATATTTGTTCAGTATGTTGGTTCCGCCTAATGAAAAAGTGGCATTGATGTTTGGTATTCTGTATGAGCATTGTGCATCCACAGTTTGCCATGAAGGTACGGTCCCCACTGAGAAATCGGTTTTCCAATCTGTTTTATCCGTCCATTTATAAGTTACTTTGAACCCTACGTTCTTGTACACATTCGGATTGCTGACGGATAGATTCATACTGTATTTAGGCGTATTAAACCCATTGCTTAATGCTTCTTTCGAAGTATTGCCCCAGTTCATCTCAATGTAATTGAAATTCCCGGAAATCATATTTTGTTTATAGAACTTATAATCCACACTTAATGATGCTCCGTACACATATACATTGGAAGTGACATTCGAAAGGGTTTGATAGACACTGTATTTTGAACTCAAAATTTTGGCAGCATCTGTACTAAGCGCTCCAATGCCCCCTGTCGGTTTAATCACCGTAAAGGTTTGAATAAA
>Ga0302165_10000293_pt1 | contig 19355 bp, 18 predicted proteins | sample I_Fen_E3_2_FD_193499 | JGI IMG/M metagenome (GOLD analysis project Ga0302165, IMG submission 193499) | Peat permafrost microbial communities from Stordalen Mire near Abisko, Sweden - I_Fen_E3_2 | ecosystem: Environmental > Terrestrial > Soil > Wetlands > Permafrost | place: Sweden: Abisko...
AGCCTGACACATTACATAAGTAGCTTCAACAGTTGCGGCTACCGGGATTTTACCGGTGGATGTTTTGATGAAGTCGGCGCCTGCATTCATAGCTAGTATTGATGCCTTTTTGATGTTTGAAGGCGATTTCAACGCTCCGGTTTCCAAAATAACTTTTAAGTGCGCGTCGCGGCATGAAGATTTGATTTCAGTTATTTCTTCGTGCACTTCTTCATAATTTTCTTCCAAAAATTTACCGATAGAAATGACAACATCTATCTCGGTAGCACCTTCAAGTACTGCCATAGCGACTTCGGCAATTTTTACTTCGATAAAGGTTTGTGAAGCCGGAAAGCCGGCAGCTACTGAGGCGATGCCGATATTTTCAGTAAGGTGTTCTTTTACCACCGGAACTAAAGCCGGATATACGCAAATGGCGGCTACGTTAGGCAATTTAGGGTAAGTAACTTTGAAGTTGTTTACTTTTTCCACCATAGCGATGATTTCGGCGTGCGTATCGGTTCCGTTGAGCGATGTGAGGTCAATCTGGCTCAGGCATTGCTTGTACACTTCTACATTGTCGTTTTCGGCATAATGATTTGCCAGAATTTTATCTATGTCTTGTTTTACACTTTCGTCGGTTATATTGCAATTGTATTGCTTAAAGAGGTCGTCAAATTTACTCATGTTGGTTGGAGTTATGGGCCCAAACCCCCGGAAGGGGCATAAAGGTCGGTTTATTTATTTCAATTTCTTGTTTTCCAGATGCCGCGTTTTGTCGCGATCTGTTTTCTTTTGCATGTTTTTTTCAAATGCTTCGGTGAGGTTAATGCCTGTTTGGTTGGCCATACAAATAAGCACCCAAAGTACGTCGGCCATTTCGTCGGCCAGGTTGGCTTCTAAGTCAGATTTTTTAAAAGACTGATCGCCATAAGTGCGGCTAACGACACGTGCCAGTTCGCCCACTTCCTCAGTAAGGATGGCCATGTTGGTCAACTCGCTGAAATAACGAACGCCGTAGGTTTTAATCCATTCGTCGACTTGTTTTTGGGCTTCTTCCAGGGTCATTTAATCTTCGTTTAGTCGGGCAATGATGGTTTCGTTGCCCGTGGTTGAGTCGCCTACCTGTACAAAAATTTCGGTACCTTCGGGGAAGAACAAATCGACGCGTGAACCGAATTTGATAAATCCCAGATGTTCGTTGAGGTGACATTTTTTACCCGGATGAGCATAGGTTACAATGCGACGTGCCAATGCTCCGGCAATTTGGCGAACAAGAATCTGGGTTTTACCTTCCGATTCCAATACGACCGTAGAGCGTTCGTTTTCGTGGCTTGATTTTGGCAAAAAAGCTGCCATGTGTCGGCCGCTGTGATGAACCGATTTAATAACAGTACCTTTTATAGGATACCAATTGGCATGTACGTTGAAAACCGACATGAAGATGGAAACCTGAATACGTTTGTCGCCAAAATATTCCAATTCATCTGTAGGTTCAACCACTACTACGGTTCCATCGGCCGGTGCAACCACCAGACTAGCATCGTCGATATATACTTTGCGTGGAGGATTGCGAAAAAAATAAGCAAAAAAGAACAGGAGTAAAGCCGAAATAACAATGTTGATAATAGGCAATAATCCAAATGTAAAATGAGTGTAAATATACAAGTTGACGAATAAAAGAACTAAAGCAAGTGTACCTAAAATTAATCGACCTTCCTTGTGAATTCTTACGTATCTCATGTGTTTTGTGTGTTTTTTGTTTAAAAAATGATGCTTGACCGGAATTCGTTTCCGTTGTTAGTGAGTGTTGTTATTCTAATTTGTGAAACAAAAGTAACGAAAAAGAATCAGTGTTGCAAGGGAGTGCCGGAAACTTTTCTAATCCGGCAGAATTGATTAACTTTGCGCCTTGATTTTTAGAATAAAGAGCTATTTATTTGAAAAATCAGTTGTCGTAGCGCTTTGCCTTTAATGGAACTGAAATGAGAGCTGTTTTGTGCAAACCGGCGTCAGATAAGTAGTTTCCAATATTTAATGATATGTTTCTATCACATAGCACACATAGAAATAATGGGGGAAAAAGACTTAAGTCACATAGTAAAAGTATCTGACGATACTTTTGCTTAGTCTGAAGGGATTGTATCAAAAGCACGCAAATAACGCAAACACCACAAATTTTCGCAAATAAGATTTGTACAGTTGAATATGATTTGCTGAATTTCAATTTAATATGACTGCGTTAATTTGCGCTTTTTGCGTCATTTGCGTTCTAAAAAGACTTTTGTGACAGCCTCACTATGTGTTCTTAGTCTTATATTTTCTATTTAAAACTAGTGTGAACTATTGTGGTAAAAAATATAGCAATAATAATTATCATTTACTTAACTGAAATTGTAAATTTAAAATAAGACATGAATTTATCCCTTCTTACCGCTATTTCTCCTATTGATGGTCGTTACCGTACAAAAACCGAAGCTTACGCTGCTTATTTTTCGGAATATGCTTTGATGCGTTACCGCGTTTTGGTTGAAATTGAATATTTTATTGCTTTGTGTGAAATCCCGCTGAAACAACTTGAACAAGTTCCGTCGGCCATCTACCCGAAATTACGGGCTATCTACACCGAATTTTCGGAAGCGGATGCATTGAAAGTAAAAGATATTGAAAAAGTGACCAACCATGACGTAAAAGCGATTGAGTATTTTATAAAAGAAAAATTTGATGCACTCGGTCTGGAGTCATTCAAAGAATTTATTCATTTTGGCTTAACGTCTCAGGATATTAATAATACGGCGGTGCCCCGCTCCATAAAAGATGCGTTGGCAGATGTGTATTATCCCGAAATGGATGAACTGTTGAAAGCGTTGACTCACCTGGTGGATGAATGGCGCGATGTGTCGATGCTGGCTAAAACCCACGGACAACCTGCTTCGCCAACCCGCTTGGGTAAAGAGATGATGGTTTTTGTGAATCGTCTGAACCAGCAACTGGCCATATTGAAACAAGCCCCTAACTCGGCTAAATTTGGTGGTGCTACCGGAAACTTCAACGCACATACGGTGGCTTACCCTGCCATTGACTGGAAAAACTTCGGAAATAAATTTGTGTCGGGCAAGCTGGGTCTGGATCGCGAACAGTGGACAACACAAATATCCAACTACGATAATCTGGCATCTCAGTTGGATGCTATGAAACGTATCAATACCATTCTGATTGATTTTTGCCGGGATGTGTGGGCGTATGTGTCGATGGAATATTTCAAACAACGGATTAAAGCGGGCGAGGTAGGTTCGTCGGCCATGCCGCATAAGGTAAATCCGATTGACTTTGAGAATGCGGAGGGTAATCTGGCGCTGGCCAATGCCTCGCTGGAATTTATGTCGGCTAAATTGCCGATATCCCGCCTTCAACGCGACCTGACCGACAGTACCGTGTTGAGAAATGTGGGTGTACCTTTTGCTCACACCATGATAGCTACACAAAGTATTCTGAAGGGCTTGAGTAAGCTGCTGTTGAACGAAAAAGCTATTTACCGCGATTTGGATAATACCTGGGCAGTAGTTGCCGAAGGTATTCAAACCATTTTGCGTCGCGAAGCTTATCCGTCACCTTACGAAGCTTTGAAGGCTTTAACACGTACCAACGAAGGCATCACCGAAAAGTCGATCCGCGATTTTATCGAAACGCTGAATGTTAGTCAGTCGGTAAAAGAAGAATTGAAACGCATTACTCCACGAAATTATACGGGAGTCTAAATTAGCAGTAAGCGGTAAGTGGTAAGCTGCAAGTAGTAAGCGGTAAACAGTAAGCTGTAAGCGCGGCAATATTAATCGTTATTAGTTTTCTGTTACTTCTTGTAACTTGTAACTCGTAACTTGTAACTAAAAGAATGTTCAAATTTATAACACTCCTCAGGCGGTTTATTCCGCCCTATAAGAAATACGTTTTCTTAAGCTTGCTGTTTAATCTATTAACCTTGATTTTCAGCTTATTTTCTTATACTGCAATTATGCCGGTACTGAATGTGCTGTTTAAAATAGAACAAACTGTAGCGGTTTATCAAAACTGGACATCGCACGATAGTATTAAAGTAATTATCAATGCGGTTAAAAATAATTTGTCTTATTACCTTCAGCATTTTATATCTACGGTAGGACCCAGTGCAGCATTGCTTTATTTAGGTGCTTTTCTGATCGTAATGACATCGCTTAAAGTCGGAACATTTTATATGGGTTCGTATTTTGTGATTCCAATTCGTACCGGCGTATTACGCGATCTGCGCAATCAACTATATAAAAAGATTATCAGTCTCCCTATTGGCTTTTTCACCGCCGAACGTAAGGGTGATATCATGTCGCGCATGACGGGCGATGTGAGTGAGGTAGAAGCCTCGATCATGAGTTCGTTGGACATGGTGTTTAAAAATCCGATTCTGATACTGGGTTATCTTGCCGTAATGTTTTATATGAGTTGGGAGCTAACGCTGTTTGTTTTGGTGTTGTTGCCTTTTAGTGGTTGGCTGATTGGTAAGATTGGTAAATCGCTGAAGCGCAGATCGACGCTGGGACAAGAACAAACCGGCGAACTGCTTTCGCAGATAGAGGAAACATTGGGCGGGCTGCGTGTGGTGAAAGCTTTTAATGCCGAGCACAAACTGGAAGCCCGTTTCAGCCTACTAAACGAAAAACTGCGTAAGACCTTTAATAAATTGAATCGTAGGTACAATCTGGCTCATCCGGTGAGCGAGCTGCTGGGCACGGTGGTTATTGCCATTCTGCTTTGGTTTGGTGGTACGCTTATTCTGAGTAACAAAAGTAGTATTGGGGCTTCCGAATTTATCTATTACATCGTGATTTTTTACAGCATCATTGCTCCGGCAAAAGATCTGTCGAAGGCTTCGTACAGCATCCAGAAGGGAATGGCCTCGCTGGAACGCGTGGATAAAATTCTGATGAGTAAAAATACCATTGAAGATCCGGAGCATCCGCAGATAATGCGACCTTTTTCGGACAAAATAGAGTTCCGAAACCTGAGCTTTAAATACCAAACCGACTGGGTGCTGCAAGACATCAACCTGGTGGTGCCAAAAGGTAAAACGGTGGCGCTGGTAGGGCAGTCGGGTTCGGGAAAATCGACGCTTGTGGATTTGCTGCCGAGGTACTATGATCCGTTGAAAGGCGAGATACTGATGGACGGTGTGAATATAAAGGATTTTAATACCCGCGACATCCGTTCGCAGATGGGCAATGTGAATCAGGAAGCCATTTTGTTTAATGATACCTTCTTCAATAACATTGCTTTCGGGGTGGATAGCGCCACGCTGGAGCAGGTGATGGAGGCTGCCAAAATAGCCAATGCGCATGAGTTTATTATGAGCACCGAGAATGGATATGAAACAAGCATTGGCGACCGTGGAAGCAAGCTTTCGGGTGGGCAACGGCAGCGGGTAAGTATAGCCCGGGCCATACTGAAAAACCCTCCGATATTGATTCTGGACGAAGCTACTTCGGCTCTGGACACCGAGTCGGAAAAAATGGTGCAGGAGGCGCTGGAAAAACTGATGCTGAACCGTACTACACTGGTGGTGGCTCACCGCTTGTCGACCATCAAACGGGCCGACGAGATTTGTGTGATGCACGAAGGTAAAATAGTGGAACGTGGTAAACACGAGGAGCTGATTGCCCTGAACGGCTATTATAAACGGTTGTGCGATATGCAGTCGTTTTAAAGCAGCGGTAAGTGGTAAGCGGCAAGGAGTAAGCAGTAAGCGGTAAGTGGTAAGCAGTAAGCAGTAAGTGGTAAGCGATAAGTAGTTGGCAGTCGGTAGTATGTAGTGCTGCGATACTGAGACTTGGTTATAACAAAACGGACCTTATTCGGTGTTTTGAGAAAAGAGTTTGATCTTATTGATCAGGCTCTTTTTTTTGTTCCGGGCAGAGGGTTTCTTTGTCGGGTCGGGGCTTGCTTCGATAGTGGGTCTTTGGAGCTTAAACAGCACGAAGTATTTGGCAACCGGAGGGTAATTCTGCCCGGCGTGCCTGCGTTGCGACAAAACCGGAATGCCGAATAACTTAGTTGGTATGCTTGCTGGAATAATTTAAGTGAATTAAATATTAATTTGTGTGTTGCATTCTTAAGCGAAAGTGTGAAAATACTCAACTCCAACGCTCTATTACTTAATTGGAATGCTTCCTGACACAATTGGTATGCGTGATATATTAATTATGTCTTAAGCCCCATTAAAACTTCCTAATGGATATACAATTGGTATGTGAAAATACTCAAAGCGAAATGTATCCCCATTAAAACTTCTTAATGAATACTCAATTGGTATGCAAAATACCTCTAACGGAACTAAAAATACCTCAGTGCGCCGTCAATATTCCTCAGTGCGGCACGAATATTCCTCAGTGCGGCATGAATATTCCCGAACTAAAAGCAAAAATTCCTAAAATCGAAGGCAGTATTCTTAAAACCGAAGTAGAAAAACCCCGGTTGGAAAGCGAAAATACGGAGTCCGGCGTTCTGCCCGCTGAATGCGAAAGAAGAAATACAGAAATGGAAAGTGAAAATACGGAACGGAGCGTGGTGAAGACTAAATCCGAAATGTCTTTTCGGGTTTGCGTCAGGGGTAAGGAGGGAGCATAAACCTGAGTTTGGGCTCTGGCTCATTCCCAAACTATATAATATAGTATGTCGGTGCTTCCGTCAAGTCGGAAGCACCGACATATTATATTTTGTATAGATGTGAGAAACAAGATGTATTATTAATGTATCCCCGGAGGTTTGCATCAAAAGCACGCAAACGACGCAAACGCCACAAATTTTAGCAAATAAGATTTGTTTGCAGGATTTATTCCACATCCCAATATTCCACTTCTTTGAAAATAACTACTTTGTCTTTTAGCGATTCGCTGTGTTTCATAAAAAACTGTTGCAGTTTTTCTTTGGTGTCAATCAATTCAACACATACAGTGAGTCCACTATTATCGGATTCGTAAGAGAATTGCCTGATTTTGTTATCGCCACTAAAACTCATGTGTGCATTGAATACCGAAGCATTTATGATTCCATCTTCTTTGGCCATATTTAAGATATTACGATACAGGCTGGTTGGAAACATTTTGCGCAGTAATGTTTTTGATTTAATATTTTCGCCTGTCTTGAGGTAAATCAGCAATTTACCTAATGAATGAGTTTTAATTTGTTTTTTCATTTCCGTTGTTTTTATTTTCCCTGATATGTTTTAATGTGTTTTTGGGGTTCAGGTGATCGGTAAGATCGGCTTTTGAAACGCTTACCCGTTGCGAGGTGTAAATGCCGGAATGTCCGCTAAAGTAGTAAGCAATAAAACAGGCCAATGCAAAATACAGCACGTGTTCGCCGCCAAATAATTCTACACCCATAAGTGTACAAGCCAGGGGTGTGTTGGTGGCTCCGGCGAATACGGCGATGAAGCCCAGGGCTGCGAACAAGTCAACAGGCATACCCGTATGCATGGCAATGACATTGCCCAGGGTAGCTCCGATAAAAAAGAGCGGGGTAACTTCGCCTCCTTTAAATCCGGTGCTCAAGGTAATTACTGTAAATATGATTTTCCAGAACCAGCTAAAGTTGTCGACAGTTCCGGGCTTAAACGCATTTACTAAACTGTTTCCTGTTCCACTTTGTGTGGTTACGCCCAGGCCTAAATAATCTGTTGTGCCCAATATAAAAGTGAGTGCAATAATCAAAACTCCTCCTATTACCGGAATAGCGAATTTCCATTTCACATGTTTATGAGCAATGCTTTTAATGGAGTGCGAGAGTTCGGAAAATACATTGCTTATTAAGCCAAACAAAACGGCCGACAGTGTTACCCAAAATAGAATTTTATAATTGAATTTTAAATGGAAAAAACCGATACTGGTGGCTTGTTCGTGAAAGTTGATTTGATAGTGAGTGTGATGTATGCCGTACAAGGTGCACACAAGATTAGCAAGTGTTGCCGCGAAAAAACAAGGCAGCAGTGCATCGTACTTAATGCGTCCAATGGCTAATACTTCGAGGGCAAAAATAGCTCCGGCAATAGGTGTCCCGAACACAGCTCCAAAACCTGCCGCAATACCCGTCATAAGCAATATGCGTAGGTCTTCGTTTTTTAGCTTCATTATTTTCCCGAAATAATTGGCCACACTACCGCCAATCTGCACTGCCGTACCTTCGCGACCTGCAGAACCTCCGAAAAGATGGGTTACAACGGTGGAGATAAGGACAAACGGTGCCATTCGGAACGGAATACCACCACCGGGCTTGTGAATTTCGTCCATTACCAGATTGTTTCCCGCATCGGCATTTTTACCTTTGAACTTGTACAGCGCAACAATGGCAACACCAGCTATTGGCAAAAAGTAAAGCAGCCAACCGTTAGCCCAACGAACAGTTGTTGCAAAATCCAGTAACCACAAAAAAAGGGCAACCATTGATCCGACAACAACCGATACGGGTATTATATATATGAACCACTTGATAACGTATTTGAAAATGTAATATTGGTCGAAGGTTTTAGTCCATTTCTGTATCATATTTTCGATTTTGAATCTATAAACTTTAAAGTGCAAAGATAAATTTTTTAATTTATCTTTGATCAGTATTGTCCTGTAAACTGTATGCCTGAAAATCACCGTTAGTCCTATCATTCAGAAATCATGTAACTCCTGATTTGCATAAATAATATGCCGGTGCTTCCGTCAAGTCGGAATGTTCCAGCTGCGCCTTCGATTTATGTGTCGGACTAAATTTCTACAAATAGTCTGGTGTGCTGCAGCTTTTGTGGGGCAGAGCCCCCTAAATATTTGTAGTATCAGGTATCAATATCATCACTAGGTGCAGGGCACCGTAATATTCAAGTGTATAGAAAAATGAATCAGAGCTTATCTCAAACCGGCTTATTCTTATTCGTGAAATCAGCTTTTCTCCCCAAAAAAATCCGGCAGACTGCCAGGGAGCGGTCTGCCGGATAAGATGTGAAACCCTTATTTTGTTTTGGAACGTTTAAAAGGAATATTGCTTATTTGTTTGTATTGAGGCGATGTGGCTCCAAAGGCCGATTTTACGTATTGTTTTGCAGCCAGCGCAATATCTATCAGGCCAGTGTTGTCGGCTTCGAGCACATCCAGTCGTGCAATGTCGGCAGCTTCGTAGCGTGCAATGGCAGTAACCACTTCGTCGTTTAATGTTTTAAGCTCAGCGTAGTCGCTTTTGATCGTTTCTGCGGTGAGTTCCGGTTCGTTGGGTTTGTATTGAGGAATGCTGACCAGCAGTTGCGCCAGTTTTCCAAAGTTAACCACTTTGCGGTCGTAGGTGCTTTGATGACTTGTTACTTGCTTAACGTCATTGCCTTTTGCTTTTTCGGCCGCAATTTCTTCGTCGGTGAGTTTGTCGGTAGCCCGTTTGGCTCTCAGTTCGCGCACGATGGTTTCAACCTGATCGACAATTTGGGGTGTGGCACCACAAATGCGTACGGCGTTGGCAATGCGGGTAACTTTGGGATCAATGCCGTCAAACTTGTTGCTGCGGGCAGCCCGGGCATTTTTTGTTGCTACTTCGGCTACATCCACGGCCGTGTTTGCAGCTAGTCCCCGCTGATAAAGTTTGGTGAGTTCGGGGATGGTGAGCGCAGTAACCGAAGGGTTATACTGAGGGCCAAAGGTTGTTATACACGAAGTTACCACATTCAGGTTTGTCACATTTTGCTCGTGACCGGAGCTGTTTGTTGCTTTCATACTAATAAAGATTTTTTTTGGTTGAACTTTTTTATCCATACTATGTGAATGAACGACATTGTATGTTTAAATTTATGGCAGCAAATATAAAAATATTTCTTTATTCCCAGCAATAGTCGGTCTTACTCGTTAAGATTTTTTATAATCTGAATAATTGCACTTTCATTGTTGTTATGAGCTATTTAGAAAGAATAAACTGTGGTATAAAATTCAAATTTGAAGTTAGAAACCTACTACAAATAGGTTGTTGAGGGGGAACAAGTCTTTTTGGTTACCAATACAAATAAAAACCTTATTGTTCTTTTGTTACATTTTTGATTTGAGTTCATTTACATTATTTAATAGTTGAAAAAGGCAAACCGAAATAAATTAAATAAAATGATATTGGTATAAAAAATATTTTTTAAATTTGACGCGGCAAATTTGTAAAACGGTGTAGCTATGAAATTCTTTTTAAGGCGATAGAGTGGTGCGGCTGAGCTGAATTGTCACACTTTTGTCTGAATCAGAATTTACAGAATTGGAGAATTTACAGAATAAGAAAAGATAAATGCTGTGGCTGATAGGTGTGAGTTTTGTGGGGTGCTCTTGCTTTGTGGGTGGTTGTCTGAATCAGAATTTACAGAATTAGAGAATTTACAGAATAAGAAAAAATATAAACCTGCATTTAATTCGCGTCTCAAATTTGGGTTATTGTGATTCAGGCAGTTTATAGAATAAGAAAAAATAAATATCTTGTTAATGCAAAAAGACAAACTAACATTTGATATTATTGGTTGTGCAATGAATGTGCATAATACGCTGGGCAATGGTTTCCAAGAGGTGATTTATCAACGTTGTTTAGCAATAGAATTGAAGCGTGCGGGTATTGAGTTTAAACGAGAAGTGGAGCAAGATATTTTTTATAATGGAGTGAATGTGGGTACGCGCAGAGCTGATTTTGTTGTTGCTAATAAAGTAATTGTTGAATTAAAAGCATTGACGAATTTAGAAGATGTACATTTAGCACAAGCAAAGAATTATGTTGTTGCGTATAAATTTGAAAAAGGATTGTTGATAAATTTTGGAGCCACAAGCTTGCAGTATAAACTGATCTTTAATCCCAATCTTAATTCTGAAAATTCTCAAATTCAGTAAATTCTGATTCAGACAAAAGTGTGACAATGAATACGCCCGCAAATGGAACATTCCGTGTATCGGATACCGCCAATGCCTATAGCCTAGGTCGTAATGAGCAATATTAAAAAAACAAAATACCATGAATATTGAGGAATTAAGAGTACATGTTTCTAAAGCGATTAGTGATATTAAAGACAACGGAAAATTTCCAAAAGAAAATGACTTATATGATTATAAGCTAATGCTCAATTTCTTCGGTATAACCGACCCAATAGAGATATTTCTAAGAAATTTCGTAAAAGATATCCTATCATTTACTAATGCAAATGGAGGTATTATAATTATCGGAATTAAGGAGGACAAAATAACTGGTAAACTTGAAGATATTGGGTTAGATGATGCAAATTATAATTTATTGCAGTCACTTGACTTGAATCTAATAACTCAGAAGTTCGTAAAAATTGCAGCTGTTGGAATCGGAATTGACCTTCAACATTTTCAACTTGGTACAAGGAGATTTTTTTATCTACTCATAGAAAAACAAAATCAAATCCTTATACCAACAAATGATTTTACTGATTATAAAGTCAACAAAGGTGAAATTATATATAGGAAATCAGGAAAAAATGAAGTTGCAAACATATCAGCCTCTGAGTTTGACAGATTCTTGCAAATAAAATCAAACGAAAAAAGTAAGGATTTTATGGAGATTTGGTCTAAACTTATGCCTGAAATGTTTGACATAAATCCGAGAGAAGTCCTTATAATTAACCCTAAGTACAATAAAATTTACGGATTTAATGGTCGTGACAATTTGTTGTCAAGTAGTGAAATCGAAATTGACAAATCAGAAACAGGTGTATTTAATGTTATTTTACAAGCAATTTCAGCAGGAGAGATTGGAAAAATATCTGATACAGAAGGAAAGCCATTATATAAAATCGTTGGAGAAATTATGGCAAGTTCTCCAAGAGACTTCATATTTATGACTTCACTTGTAAAAAGAGTATTAGACAAATCAGAATATAAATTTTCCGCAGGACAACTCAAAATAGTATTAAAGTATTTAGGTTGGGTTTCAAGTGACACTTTTAGTGTTGAGAACCCTGAGGATAAAGAAATAAATACTGAATACAATCAGTATATATGGATTGAAACTCTTGATGCAAATAGAAGAGTAGTGTTTTCTTCTGAAGCGGTTGAACCTCTTTTGAGTGTAGTGAACAACTCAGAAATTCACACACTTGTATTTGGTCGAGAATTGAAAAAGAAAAGATAAAATACTGCCCATAACACACGCCTATGTTCATTGGCTGGTTGACGTGCATTTAGCGGTCTTTGCTCCCGCATTCACCTTGTCGTTCCACGACAGCGAATGCTCCCGCAAACCGACAAATGCCCATAGCCTCGGTCGTTAGCTGCTATATTAAAAAAAAATGAAGATATTACTCATATCGATAGGACTTCTCGCCTCGACAATTATTTGGGGACAAAACTGTGACTGTGAGAAAGACACAATGCTCAAGGAATACATTTCTTGTAAACCTCTGCATTTCGACAATGATTCAAAACTATTTTGGAGTTTTAATTGCGACTCTTCGTGGTTGACATTTGAGAATTTTAAAGGTGAACAGAAAATTATCTTTTCATTGGAGAAAGATTTTTTAGACCTTACTACTCGACTCGGTTATGTTCAATTTAAAGAATTCAAAACAACATTCTTGGTCGAAAACAATGTAATTTCTGGTTGTTGTGACCCACCAGACTATTATTTACATGACAAAACTTCGGGGAATCTGATTAAGTATTTAGGACGAACTATTTATATTAGTGAAGACAAGAATTTACCTATAGTTGTCTCAATTACAAATAGTATTTACGACACTATTCCAGAAACAGACTATAATTCATTAACCATTTATAATTTAGACAACAATAAAGAATATAAGCTAGCATTACCGAAAGGTGACATTGAGAAAGGAATAAAAAACAATCAATTTATGTTTCCAGAAGATTTGTTTGACACTCCCGAGATTAAAGGAAACAAACTTTTTATTAAGTATTGCACTCGACGAATAGACAAAAAGAAATCTGTGAAATATAAGATAATAGTAATTGACTTGAAAAAATACAGCAGCTAACACACGCCTATGCGCATTGGCTGCGCTGACGTGCATTCAGCAGGTTTTGCTCTCGCATTCACTTTGTCGTTCCACGACAGCGAACGCTCCCGCAAACCGCCAAATGCCCATAGCCTCGGTCGTTAGACGGCAGTGTAAAAAAAAGACATTTATGAAATTAATTATTCAAATAAAAATATTATAGTATGAGAAGGACAATTTTTTTATTTCTGGTTGGACTATTTGTTTCGATTGTTTCATTTGGACAACAAGTCGAAATTCCTATGTGGATTAGAGGGACTTGGCATAATTCAGCAGAATCAAATACTGAAAATTTTGAGACTTTTGTCTTCGCAACGAATAAAATATATTTTATCAAAGGTCTGTCTTTTATCAAAAGCAACGAAGATAATATCACAAAGGTTGATTTGACAAAAAATAGACTTGATTTATTCGACAAATACAAAAATTACAAAACAAAACCACTGTTTAGAGATAGTTTATTTCAAATAAATTTCTATAACTCAAAAGAATCTGTGACTTATGAGTTCAAATTACACGATATAGACTATTTTAAACAACCAGTTTTAACGTATTCAATTACAATAAATGGAAAAACTATAAGAGAACATTTAACGTCATTTCAGAATTTATTGACTAAAAGCTGGTGAGAATTTAACTCAGATAATTCGAGAACTTTGTTTCACACAGTAATTGCAACGAAAAATAATGAAGAAAACACTTCGTGTGGAAAGTGAAAACAAGAAGTTGATAAGTATCAGACGAAAATAAGAGAGAAGCGCAACACATTTAATCAATATTTGAGCATTAATTGAAGATTTAAAACGCTTCGCGTAGAATTTTAAAAACATATTTTATCAAATCGACTTTATGAAAACCGACAGAAGTTTGATATATAAGTCAGACAGTTAAACTCCAGAGAAAGAAACGCTTCGCGTAGAAAATTAGGATTGACGGGCATTTGCGTATAATAAATTAAACGGTTTTATAACACGACAACAAACATATACAACCAAACACCGACCGCCTAGCACACGCCTATGTTCATTGGCTGGCTGACGTGCATTCCGGCAGTTTTGCTCCGGCATTCACTTTGTCGTTTCACGACAGCGAATGCTACCGCAAACCGCCAAATGCCCATAGCCTCGGTCGTTAGTGGCAATAATAAAAAAATAAAAACAAAGAAATGCAACATGGAACAATTCATTAAAGGTAACGTAGTTAGATTGAAATCTGGTGGTCCAGAAATGACAATTGTAAGAGTACTCGGAATAGAAAAAGGAAATGCGAGAATTGAAATGCAAGACAAATTTATGCTTAATTCAGGTTATGACAATGGGGATTTAATTTGTGAATGGTTTGAAAAAACGACAAGAAAAAATGATGTATTTAAAGCAAGTTCTGTTGAATTAATAAAAGAGTGAAATATGGGAAAAGAAGTAAATACTGCAAATGGGAAAGTTATTATTGATGAGTTGCCAAATGAATGTCCGTATTGTCATAGATCTATAACTCCAGATATTATTTATGGTTATAGAAAGCCCGGAGCTTTAGATGTGTTTTTTGCATGTCCAGATAGTGAGTGTAAAAAGACATTTATCGGAGAGTATGACTCCACAAGTAGCTCAAACTCTTACAAATTTACATATGAAATAACAAAAGGAGATATTGTAGAAAAGAGTTTTAATCAATCAATAATTGATCTCTCTCCCTCATTTATTACAATTTATAATCAAGCATATTATGCAGAACAAGAAAATCTTCTTGAAATATGTGGAGTTGGATATAGAAAAGCTCTTGAGTTTTTGATAAAAGATTATGCTATTAAGAATAACCCAACAGATAAAGAAAACATAGAAAAAAAGTTATTAGCAAAATGTATTGAATCTTACATTAATGATGACAGAATTAAAAAAGTGTCGAAAAGAGCTGTTTGGTTAGGTAATGACGAAACTCATTACGTGCGAAAATGGGAAGGTAAGAATCTTGACGACATGAAAAAGTTAATAGATCTAACATTGCATTGGATTGAGATGGAAATACTTACAGAAGAATTTGAAAGAGAAATGCCAGACTAAATTACTACACCTAATACTTATGCTTCCTGTGGTCGGAACGACCCAGCAAGGAAGCGTCGGTTGAACCGTATTCCCTTTTGCAGGGAGCTTGATTCAACGAGCCTGCAGGAGAAAAAGTATTAGCTGTAGAAAAAGCGACGGGTTTTCAAAGCCTTCCTCGGAGGAAGTTTAGTTCAACACATAGTATCTATGTCAATTGGCTGGCAGATCCCGATAAGTAGGGACAAGCCGTGCAACTTGGAGGTTTTGCTCCCGCATTCGCTTTGCCGGTGGGTGGGAGTGAAGGCTTACGAAAAGAGACAAATGCGAATAGCTTAGGTTGTTATGGCCAAGTGCAAAAAAAATGGCAGATGCTGAGATTAGATCGATTATTGTCCGCGCTATTTGCGGAGAATAAACCCTGTGTAAGTGTAAATCTTGAAATACTTAAGTGCTTATTTCTGTTATAGAGAATTAGATAAATATATAATATCAACAAAACGTAAAAGAATAAATTATGAAGAAAGGATTGCTTTTTATTATTTTGATTTCATTATCAACAATTATTTATTGTCAAAATGAAAATACAAAATCTGTATTGATTCAGAATCAAATTGATTCATTAATAAGAAAGTTCGAGATTAAGGATATTGAAGTTTTTTCCTCGCATGAAGTATCTGCTGGTCCATCCTCAGATTTTAAACTGGAAAACGGTTTTCTAATTGTAAATAAAATGTATTACTTTAATTTGGAAAAAGTTGTATCCTTTTACTTCAGGAAAAGAGCATTGCGTTCAACATATTATATGAGCTTTGTTTTTAATTAAGATGCTGTGACCATTCGAGAATAGCTGATTTTTCCGAATGATTGACAGAAAAGTGAAACGAACATTTTTTTTGCATTTAAACAAAAGGAATGCGACTGAAAAATAACATTACAAACCCCTAACAAACGCTATGTTCATTGGCTGGCTGTTCCCGATAAGTCGGGACAAGCTGTGCATTTAGCAGGTTTTACTCCCGCATTCACCTTGTCGCTGGGCGACAGTGAACGTTCCCGCAAATCGCCAAATGACCACAATATAGGGGAAATACATTTCCTGTTTGATGGGTAACAGAAATAATGGATTGAAAGAATTTATTAAAAAGCAGGATGGTTATTTGAATAGTTTTATTTCTTATGTTTATTTTAAAATTGCTATTTTACTGTGTTTGTAGAAACTAATGTTTTTTGATTTACTATTAAGAAGCCATAATGTCATTGAATCAGCGTAACAATAAGCGGGATAGATTTTTTTTCATTGCAACCCTCATTGGGTGGTTACTTTGGATTACATCGGTTAGTCCACTTCGGATATATGCCATAAGGATTAGCCCTTACGCCTATTGGATTTCGGGTGTTGCTCCGAATTTCTTTGCTGGTTCTACATTTGCCTTTTTCCAAGCATACGCCATGAAGATCAGACCGCTTGCATCAGTGATTTACGCGGCAGTTCTTGTTACCGCAGCCGAGGTTATTCAACTCTATATCCCACGTTATACATTTGATAAATGGGATATTATAGCAGGAATAATTGGAGTAGCCATCGCCATGCCGGTTTTATTATGGAGAGAACACAGAAGGCCATAAGATCCAGGCTGCTTGGATAGATGGAGCTTATAAATTTGACAAAAGATAGAAATAACGCCCAATGTATAGTCTGCAATATAGCCAAAAGGATTATAGTAGTATGCAAAGTTCATCACCCAAATCAATTTTATTGTATCTTGATAGTGTGTTCTCTGCAGTCTCTTTCTGGTCATGTTGTCAATGTTATGAGTCACAGTAAAAAATATTCCGAATGCATGCAGATTATTCCGAATGAAAGTTTTTTGCTTACTTTACGCTTGCTTTGTTTGGAAACTGCTAACACAATAATTAAAATAAATATCATGAAAAGAATTCAATTATCCATAGTCTTTACTCTATTAGTGGGCTTATTAATGGCTCGTAATAATGCTAATAACTTTTTAAAATCAGACGATTTAACTATCAGCTCTACTTTGCCGATAATTAAAGAAACTAAAGGACTTAAACAGTTGTATGTAAACAATGAACCATTTCTAATTATTGGAGCTGAATTATTAAATTCTTCTGCCTCTAGCATTGAGTATATGAAAGATAGTTGGGCACACATTAAATCGCTTAATGTTAACACGGTTTATTTAACTATAACCTGGCAACAATTAGAACCGGAAGAAGGTACTTTTGATTACTCACTTATCGATAGCCACATAAAAAGTGCATATCAGAATAACCTGAAACTAGTTATTCTATGGTTTGGAAGTTGGAAAAATGGTGAGTCCAATTATACTCCCGATTGGGTTAAAACAGATATGAAACGTTTCCCACGTATGCTTTTTAAAGACAGGAAAATTTCTAACGCAATTTCCAATATTGATAGAAATTGTTTAAATGCCGATTTGAAGGCTTATAAAAAATTAATGGAACGAATTGCTCAGGTAGATAAGCATGGTACTGTGATCATGATGCAAGTTGAGAATGAGGTCGGTTTGTTAGGAAGTACAAGGGATTTTTCAACTGTAGCTACTAAACTATTTGAACAACAAGTTCCGCGCGAATTAATCAAATACATTAGCAATAATCCAACTAAATTAAAACCCAACATCTCTGCGCCATATATAAATAATGGTTCAAAAAGCCAGGGAACATGGGAAGAGGTTTTTGGAAAATCACCAAATACCGATGAAATATTTATGGCATGGAATTACGCCAACTATGTAAATGAACTGGCAAAGGCGGGTAAGGCTATTTATAACCTGCCAACATACGTAAATGCCTGGGATGCCTCGGGAGGTAATCTCATCGCAGGTGTCTGGCCTAGCGGAGGACCAAATTACCTCATGCTTGATATTTGGCAAGCTGGTGCTCCTGCTATTGATATTCTTGCCAACGATAATTACTCGCCAACATTCGGATTATCGGCAGCAAATTTTGTACATAACAAAAATCCTTTGCTTGTACCTGAAGCCTGTGCAATTTGGATGAATGATACAATAAGTGCTGCTCCAAAAGCGTTTTTTTGTTTTGGACATTTCAAAGCAATGGGTTTTTCGCCATTTGGTATTGATCATCATACTTATCATAGTAATCATTCAATAAAGAAAGCTTATGGGGTACTTGAAAACCTGAGGCCATTAATTACCAAAGCCCAGGTTGAAGATAGAATAAACGGTTTTATGGAAGGAGATAATGCATCACCAGCGTCTTTTCAACTTGGAAGCTTTATCTTTAAGCCTGACTATGACTTGCAAAAGAATTCACTTATTAAAGGATATGGGTTGATAATTCAGATTTCTGAATACGAATTTATTGTATCCGGAAATGCATGTCATATTGGGTATGAGTCTGCTGATTCTCGCAAACCAAATTGTCAGCTTCTTTCTGTTGAAGAAGGAAAGTTCGTTAATGGGAAATGGGTAAAAAAGAGGACTATAAATGGAGATGAGTTTGGAATAAAGCTACCTCCAAATCCTTATAATATAGCTTCAGATGTTTATCTTGATGATATTAGTGTACTTAAAGTTAAACTTTTTAAATATTAAAAGCTAACTATTCTCTGCATGTAGTATTAGATTTATTATTAATAAGATGAATATAAAACAAACGCACTCTAATACTTAGGCTTGCTGTGGTCGGAACGACCCAGCAAGGAAGTGTTGGTTGAATTGCATTCAGCAGGTCCTGCTTCCGCATTCACTTCGCCACTGTACGACATCTAGCAAATGGAACATGCTGAGCATCGCTACTGGGAAATGCTCATAGCTTCGAATGATGGTACTACTTAAAAAAATAAAATTAAATATAGAACAATATGTCAATAACTAATGAACAAGAATTAATTGGAATTAAAAAAGCAAGCGAAGCAGTTGCTTTCACACTCAAAGAAATGAGAAACTATGTAAAACCCGGCATGACAACCAAACAACTCGACGAGTTTGGAGGACGGCTATTGAAGGAGTTTGGAGCAAAATCAGCTCCTTATGTAAGCTATGGCTTTCCGGGTTGGACCTGCATAAGTGTCAATAATGAGTTTTGTCATGGTATACCGTCTGACAGTAGAATATTACAAGAAGGCGATTTGGTAAATATAGATGTTTCTGCCGAGCTAAATGGATTTTTTTCGGATAACGGTGGCTCTTTTGTATTGGGGAGTGATAAACACCAATATCAGGATCTCGTTAATGCATCTAAAGATATTCTGTATAAAGCCATTCACAATATAAAAGGTG
>Ga0302165_10000296_pt1 | contig 19255 bp, 12 predicted proteins | sample I_Fen_E3_2_FD_193499 | JGI IMG/M metagenome (GOLD analysis project Ga0302165, IMG submission 193499) | Peat permafrost microbial communities from Stordalen Mire near Abisko, Sweden - I_Fen_E3_2 | ecosystem: Environmental > Terrestrial > Soil > Wetlands > Permafrost | place: Sweden: Abisko...
AAAGTAGGTCCGTTTCTAATGGAGGCTTTAAATTCTATAGATATTGATGATGAGTTCCAGTTTAGGGTGGCAGAATATATAATGAAGGAATATTTAGAGAAAGTTTAGTGAACGTTACTTTTAAATATACAAATATTTACATAAATATAATAAAATTCACAAAAAATATATAATTTTGTTGATTTTATAGTGCATTAGTACTATAATAATGAAACACTTAGTAAAATTTGACAAATTACTTAGTAAAAGACACCAGGAGGATACTTATGAAAATCAAGAAAATTGTGGCAGGTATTTTATCAATGGTCATGACAGCAAGCCTCGTTGCTGGAACAACTGTTGTATCACAAGCAAGTACGAGTGAAGCGGTAACAAATGATACTTCACAACAATTATGGCATGCGACTGCATTTGGGCAGTCAACAGATTTGAATTTCAGCACAAATGTTTTACCAAACAAAATAGGAACGGATTATGTATGGTCATTAGGACAAACTATTAAGGACCATTCAACAGCATTGAGTATAGACGGAAAAACGGTACAAGACGTCTCCATTGAATCAAGAGGTGGAAAGATAGCCGTTGGTCATGATGGTTTGACATATTATTATACAGAACTTCCTACAAATAAAAACTTTGTACTTACTGCGGATGTAACAGTAACGCAATGTGGACCTGAAGTAGGTGTGGTTGATGCTACGGGAAAACAAGTATCAGCGAATGCACAAGAAGGAGCAGGTATTATGATAAGAGATGTGAATGGTCCTGCAAGGCAAGATCCTTTTCTTGAAGGTTATGCAGAATATCCAGCAGCATCTAATATGTTAATGTTTTACTACTCTAATATGAAAGGGGTTAATCCAGATTTATATCTTTCTACATTAGCTAGATATGGTGTTGATGAAAAATGTGGACTTACTACAAATATTGCATCAAAATCAGACTCAAAAACATTTGCTGCAAGTAAATTAACGGCAGATGCGAATGGATCATACAGTACACAGAAATTAAAGGTGGAAAAAACTGATACAAGTTTTATTTGCACACTTTTAGATCAAGATGGTAACGTAGTTACATCATATAATGTATCCGATCAGGCAGGAAATGATTATGTAACCCCTAATATGCTATCACAATTAGATACTCAAAAATATAATTTGGGATTTTTCTGCTCAAGAAATCAAGCAATGAACGTTGAAAATATTAATTTAACAACTTCTGATGTTGTGGTTGCAGATACAACACCTTATTATGTTGCATCATTAGCAGAAAAAGCGGATCTCAAAGTTTCTTCATCAAATTCAACCAATAGTGATAATTATATATTAGCAGGACTGCCAACCCATACGGGTACCGTTACAGTAGTACAGGATGGCAATACAATTGTAACGGATGCTCCGGTTACCACATGGCAGCAATATGCATTAAATACAACGATTACAGGCGCTACTTCAACTTTTGTTATAACTTATAAAGCGAATGTAGCTGCAACTGGAGAACCCCAAGTTTCCAATGCTAATGTGGGAATACCTTATACTGTAACTGTTACAAAGTCGGAATATAATAAGGACTTGTATGTTTCACCGACGGGGACGGGTACAGGGACCGTGGATAGTCCGATGTCGGTAGCAACAGCGATAACTAAACTTGTTCCAGGTGGGACAATTCATATGTTACCAGGAGAATATACGACGGCTATTACGATTGCTAGACAATTCTCCGGAACTAAAGATAATCGAAAATCATTAGTAGCAGATGGCGCTGTAGTTATCAAAGGAAAAATGCTGTCAATTCAAGGTGACTTCTGGAATGTTACTGGAATTGATGTTAATGGTAATAAAAGCGTTGCTAATTCAATACAGATTAAAGGTAATTATAATATAATAGAAAAATGTACTACTCATGATGGAATTGATACTGGATTTTATCTTGTAGGTGCTGGTCCTACCAATAAATCTGTTATTGTACCATCATATAATACAGTTAGATATTGCGAATCATATAACAATTGGGATGCTTCTGCCAAAAATGCAGATGGTTTTGCCGCAAAATTAGGTGTAGGTACGGGCAATCTCTTTGAATATTGTGTATCTCATGATAACGCAGATGATGGATGGGATTGTTTGCAAAAATTGGGCGAGAGTACGAATGGCCCAACAACAATATCACATTGTATTTCTTATAATAATGGCGGTAATGGCTACAAATTAGGTGGAGAATCACTTCCAGTAACCAATACTTTGAAATATAGTATTGCCTATAGCAATCATTTGACTGGAATTACAGATAATTTTAACCCAGGAGCTTTAACGATTGTAAATAATATTGCATTTAACAATTATACTTATAACATGTTAATCTCTAAGAGTGTGTATGCCCCAGCGGCAACAATAAGCAATAATGTATCATTTAAGACACAGTTGACAGATCTTCATCATGATGATTATATTACAGCAAAAATTGCTGAAAATAATACCCTTTATGATAAGGACACTTCGATATTGAATGCTTCTGATTTTATATCTTTAGATACAAATGATGTATATTCATGGAATGAAAGTCACGAATTGGTTTATGGAAATTGTTTTGTGCCTACATTTAATAGTCCAATCAATCCAGGTTCGGGTGTATTTAATGCAAAACTAAATTTGAATGTAATAACGGATAATGGTACTGCTACAGGTACAGGAACTTATGTAAAAGACCAGAATATTGATATAAGTGCATTAGCAAATGACGGATATGAATTTGATAGTTGGGTTGTTAACTCTGGTACTGCAACATTTGCCAATGTAAACAGTTCTATAACTACAGTTCTACCAGGAAGTGAAAATGTAGAAATTAAGGCGGTATTTAGAAAAGCACAAACGAGCGTTGTTGGGGTTAATAGTACACCAGTAACTATTCAGGAAGATATTGTAAGCGCTGACATTGCTCAAAGTACTGCTGTTTCCGATATGAAGACTATAACTGTGCCTGAGGTTAAGGTTTTCTCTACTACAGCACCAACGGTTAATTCTGATTTATTTAATAATATGAAAGATAATCAAAAAGATGTAACTTTCGGCGTTGTAAATGAAAAAAAGCAATTACAATATTCTTGGACATTTAAACATGACACATTGAAAAATACTGATAAAACAATTGATCTTTCCGTGAAATTTGATATTGATAGGCGAGATATTATCGAAAAAATAACAGGGAAAAATGATGGGTTATATCTTTCTTTTGCATATCATGGTGAATTACCGGGACCAGTCTTAATGAAAAATTACGTAGGTGACCAGTATAAGAATGGTGATGTTATTTATTTATATTACTACAATGAAGACGCAGGTAAGGTAGAATCTGTTGGTAATGCTTTAACTGTACAGTCTGGTTATGTTGAATATACAATCTCTCATTGTTCTGTATACTTTTTATCGCAGAAGACACCAGAAGTATTAGGTGTTCAAGCAGAAGGCACTATTGTAAAACCAGCAGTTATAAACGACAACCCTGCGGTTGTAAATGAAAAACCAACAGTTGTAAACGATAACCCTGCGGTTGTAAATGACAACCAGATTGTCACTAATGAAAATCTGGTAGTGGTTAATGACAACCAAGTAGTTGTGAACGAAAATCAGTCAGTGGCAACCGGAGATATTGCTAATCCATTTTTATTCACATTATTAATTTGTAGTTCATTTGGTTTATATATATATGCATATAAGAGAAGAAAAGTAGCAAGATAACAAGAAAAATTTATTGAATTACTTTCTAGAAAATTTCAAGGTGCATCAATCACTTATGGTTGGTGCACTTTTTTGATTAATTTAAAGTTATATGCTAAGCTTATTAGAAATCCATGTCTACTTAATAGGAGGAGTCACACTCACTAGTGAAAACAGACAAATTGAAAAGTAAATTTGTCGTGTTAATAATGCTTATGTTGTTATTGTTTGGTAGCATTGCGTGTGCTAATGAATATTTGAAAAAGGACTTTCGATAGCAAATCTGGATGCAATAAAGAAAAAATAATTAGATTTGATAATATACTAATTCTATTAAGATAGGAAGAATCTCATGTTTCAGCACAATCAGTACCAAGAACACTTTATATTCTAGATGTAAATTGATTTTTAGAGCGCTTAAAAACATCAATGTATTATGAAAACTAAAATATAAATTAAAATGAAGGTTAATATTGCTTTAAACCTAATAATAGTATATAAATATTAAGGAGAACAAGTTTTAGAATCAAAATATAATTAATATTTGCGAATACAAGGAGGCGGGGCATGAATATACAAAAGCAGAAGACATTTATTATACGATTTACGTATATAGCACTGGTACTTGGAATTGGGTATGTAGTAATAAAATATGCACTACCGTTTATGATGCCTTTTATAATTGGGCTGATTATTTCGGCAAGTCTGAGACCGATTATTGACTTGATTGAAAAGAAGACTAAAATCAAGCGTTCAATTGTTGCAATTATTATTTTATTGGTATTTTATAGTTTGATAGTTTGGATTGGAATTATTTTTGGTATAAAACTAATTGCATTTCTTGAAGAAATATTTGACAAACTTCCTAGGTTTTACTCATATACTTTAGTACCAGCTTTGAATTCAGGATTCCAAAATACCACGAATCGATTTCCAGCGATCAATCCATATTTGGAAAGTGTATCTGCCAGCATAAATGATTCTATTTTCTCATTTATTAAGACAGCATCTACAAATGTTCTTGGTATGATTACTGGTATTGCAAGTCGGATTCCTATAATAATAATCAAATTATTAATAACTATTGTATCTTCAATATTCTTTTCAATTGACTATTACCGAATTTCGGGATTCGTGATGAGACAGTTTAACGAAGAGCATAGAAAAATGATATTGTATATTAAGAATAATATTATCGATACCATTGGAAAATTTATTAAGGCATACGCATTGATTGTGACGATAACTTGTATAGAATTATCAATCGGATTTGCACTTTTAGGAATTAAGACTCCTTTACTTTTGGGGTGTGTAGTTGCCATTATTGATATACTGCCAATTTTGGGCTCGGGGTCAGTATTAATTCCATGGGCTATAATATCTTTTATATTCCATGATACAGCATTCGGAGTTGGTATGCTGATTTTATATGCTGTAATAACTGTGATTAGGCAAATTCTTGAACCGAAAGTTGTTGGAAATCAAATTGGGCTCCATCCGGTTATTACACTTATCTGTATGTTTGTAGGTGCTCAGCTTATGGGGGTGCTTGGACTTTTCTTGCTTCCGATTTCAGCTACAATTATTAGGAAAATGAATGATGATGGAGCGATACATTTATTCAAATAAAGAAGTATAAGCTAGAGTGATGGTTTATTGAAAAAATTAAAGGAGAATAAAATTATGGGCTTTAAAGAAATTAAATTTGAGGAACTAGATATTAATCTATTTGAATTTTGGAGTAAAGACTGGGTTTTGGTTACAGCTGGCGATAAAGATAAGGCGAATACATTGACAGCAGGATGGGGCGGATTTGGAGTTTTTTGGGGCAAGGATACCGTGAGTGTTTACATTAGATCAGAACGCTATACCAAGGAATTTATGGATGATAACGAGGGCTTTTCTATTACGTCATTCGGATCAGGGAATCGTGAACAGTTAGCATATCTTGGCAAAGTATCAGGTAGAGATGGAGATAAAATACAAGCTGCCGGTTTTACAACAAAATATGATGGAGAAGTTCCATATATTGCTGAAGGAAACATCGTATTCATTTGCAAGAAACTAGTGAAGGCACCACTTTTACCTGATACTTTTTTGGATAAGGTTAATGATGAAAAGTTTTATCCAAAGAAAGATTATCATACATTATATATTGCGGAAATAGAAAAAATATTGTTGAAAATATAGTGGAAAAAATATAAAAATACAATGTTGAATTTTACCATAATATGGGCTATAATAATTCATTAAGGGTCACAATCTATACATACTAAAGTGAAGAGGAGCAACTATTTATGAGTAAAGCTATTTATAATTTTAAGAAAGCAGATTTTGTATGTACCTGTATTATTCTTGCGGTCAGTCTTCTGACTGTGGTATATAATTTTTTAGGAAGAAGTGTTTCTGAGGGAATGGAGCTTTCCGTTCCGGTATTTGCAGTAATGCTCATAGTGGTTATCTTATTTTTTATACCGATACCAAGTAGAATCAAAGGATTTATCTACAGCATGATTATATTAGCCGCTGCTATCATGACACTTGCTCAAGATCCAACGGACCAGGGAACTAATTATACAATTGCAGCTTCCATTGTTATTTTATGTTTGTATTATTCATCAAAGCTTCTGATGGCTTACGCAATCATCGTGAATGCAACTTTTTTAATCCTATTTAATTTCAATAGTGTCATTTTGTTTGGTAAGGAACGTCCAGTTAGCTTTCTCCTATCGACTTTGTTAATGGTTAACAGTATGTTCGCCATCATCTATTTTTCTAATAAATGGGGTAGCAAGATTATTATGAAAGCTACAGAAAAAGAGGAAGAAGTTAACAAACTTCTTTCAAAGATTCAAATCACATTTGCAAAGGTTGAAGAAACTTCTACTGTATTAATAAAAAATGTGACAACGCTTGATACCAATATGGAATTCATAGTTGAGTCCAGTAAAGAAACGACTGCTACAATGAATGAGGTGGCAAGAGGAACAGAGCATCAGGCTAAGAGTATTTATGATATCAATACAAATATGACTGTTGCTGTAAAAGAAGTTAACAATACAAAGGATATCTCTGAAAAAATTACATCGAATTCAAATCTCATATCCCAGAAGGTTGCAAAAGGTACTGAAAAGATTAGTTCTATGTTTATACAGATGAATACAATAAACTTAGCAGTCAGTTCCGCACTGACAACAGTCAATGCGCTTCAGTCCAGTATCAAAGAAATTAATACTTCACTGGAAGGAATAACACAGATTTCAGAGCAGACCAATCTACTGTCGTTAAATGCATCCATTGAGGCAGCACGAGCAGGCGAACAGGGTAAAGGCTTTGCTGTTGTAGCTGGCGAGATAAGAAAGCTCTCTGAGCAGAGCTCGGAAACGGCAAATAGCATTTACAATATTACGGGAGCACTATCAATTAATTCCACGGCTGCAGTTGATAAAGTCAGTCAGGGAGAAAAAGCGGTTCAGGATGGTAATATTGTATTGAATGAAGTAGGAGAATATTTTAAAGAAGTTGAGAATACAATCAATGAGACATTTACATTGTTAGAGACTGAGAATAATATGATTAAGAATATTATTGAGAAGTTTATTCAGGTTCAGGAACGAATTGAGAGTATAGCTAGTATATCTGAAGAAAATTCTGCATCGAATGAAGAAATTCTCTCTACGATTGAAAGTGAGAATAACGATATTATAACAATAAAATCATCTATTCAGGAAATCAAGGAAATGACGACAGTACTCAGCGAAATGTTAAAATTATAGAGTGATGTGAATAGAAGGAACCTCAATATCATGTACTTATTTTAAATTGTTAATTTATTTAAAATTGTTAATGAATAATTTAATTACTTATGATAAAATAGTAATAGAGTTTAAAATGAGTATTGTTGATATGAGGGAAATTCACGTTGATTATATTTCTGCAAAATAACTAACTTATTATATTGTGCATAAAACTTTGCTAGTAATAGATACGGCAATAATTCCAGTCAAGAATATTCTTGGCTGTTTTTTTTGCGTATAATTGAGAATAGATTGTGGATCGTGTTATATATTTAATAGTAAGATGAGGTTGAAAACCATATTTAATTTTTCAAAACAAAACAGATGATTTTGAGGAGAAAGATGAGTAAAACAAATAATAAAGAAAAACATAGAGCTACTGATATCAAAAGTAGAAAGGTACTTGTGACAGCATATACATGTTCTACTATATTTATGCTTTTTTTGACGATTGGATGTTTGATTTATTTTAACAGGTTGACAACTACGAATGAGAATAAAATGATTGGAGAGAAATATAAAACATACAGTCATTATTACGTGATGATTACAAATAACAGAAAATCTTCCTTTTGGCAAAGTGTGTATGAAGGGGCAAAGGCAGAAGCATTAAAGGAAAACAGTTTTATAGAAATGCTTGGAAATAATTTAAGTGAGGAATATTCGGCAGAAGAACTTATGCAGATAGCTATTGATTCTGAAGTGGATGGTATTATTTTAGAGGCAAATGAAAGCAATGAAATGGAGGTATTAATTAACAAAGCAAACGCGGCCGGAATTCCCGTAATTACTGCATTGGGGGATAATAATACGAGTGCAAGAAAAAGTTTCGTAGGAGTTAATAGCTACAACCTGGGCATGACTTATGGTGAGCAGGTCTGTGAAATCGAAAATATAACATCTAATATCGCGAGTGATATAGATGGAACGACAGTACTTGTTCTAATGAATACAAATGCAGATGACACAAGTCAAAATATTATTTTCACTGGAATTCAGGATGCCATCAAAAATAGTGCAAGTAAGAGTAGCATAATTAATATAGAAGCTGTGGCAATCAGCAATGATGGTGCATTTGCGGCAGAAGAATCCATCCGGGATATTTTTATAAATCAAGATAATGTTCCAGATATCATTATATGTATGAATGAATTGAATACGACCTGCGTATATCAGGCAGTCGTAGATTATAATAAGGTTGGAAAAATAAATATCATTGGGTATTATGACTCGGAGACAATTCGAAAGGCCATTGAAAGGAGTGTAATTCACTCAACTATTTCGGTAAATACTGAGCAATTGGGGATGTATTGTGTAAGCGCTTTAGATGAGTATAAGCAAACTGGACATGTAAGTGAGTATTTCTCTGTAGATATTTCACTAATCACATCTGACAATGTAAATGAATATTTAGGAGAAGCCAATGAACCACGTAAAGAATAAACTTAAAAATAGACTCCAAGATATTACGATTCAGGTGAAGTTAATCTCGGTTTTCACCATAACTTCGTTAATTATACTGACTGTGAATATATTTATGTACTTTAATATTAATATTATGGTTAATCAGTTGGATCAAGTGTATATAAGCAATATCAAATTAAATGAATTGTCGGATAAACTAGGTGAAGTACAGACTGTAATGACTGATTATCTGAATACCAAAACATCAGATTCCATTGAAGATTATTACAAATATGAGCAGGATTACGCGAATCTTGTATATAACATTAATGGTAATATCACAAGTAATCCGTTGGGTATGATGGAAAGAAATATAAAAGAGATGTCTCAAAATTATCTTACAATAACAAATCAGGCAATCGAGGCAAAGCGTGGAAGAAATGTTGAAAAATATAAGTTGCGTTATGAAAATGCAGCAGAATTATACAAATACATTAATATGTATATTTATAGTTTGAACAATGAATTGTTTAGAAATAATGCTTCTAATTATGAAACACTTTCAAGATCTCTCCAATATTTAGAGACTGTCAGCACCGTGATTATGTTAATGGTCGCCTTAAGCAGCGTCGTTTTGATTACTATGGTAACGAAAACGATTACAAGCCCTTTAAAAGTATTAGCTAGTACAGCCAATCAGGTCGCAAAAGGCAACTTTGAAGTAGAACTAGTCAAAGTTACTACAAAAGACGAAGTTGGAGTTGTAAGTACTGCATTTAATAAAATGGTCGTTAGTATTCAGGAATATATTAGAAAACTGAAGGACGGTATGGATAAAGAACGTGAAATGGAAGAAAATGAACTGTTGATAGAAACCCACCTTAAAGATGCACAACTTAAGTATCTGCAGGCACAGATCAATCCGCATTTTCTATTTAATACATTAAATGCTGGTGCACAATTAGCAATGATGGAAGGCGCCGATAAAACATATTGGTATGTGCAGCATGTGGCTGATTTCTTTCGCTATAATGTCAAAAAGAATAATGGAACAGTGACATTGAAAGAAGAAATAGAGCTGGTAGACAATTATATTTATATATTAAATGTTCGTTTTTCGGGAAAAATCAATTTCAAAAAGAACATTGACGAAAAATATATAAAGATTCATACACCAAGTATGATTCTTCAACCAATCGTTGAAAATAGTGTGAATTATGGAATTAGTAATATCAATTGGCCGGGGTTGATTGAATTATCGGTTTACGAAAAGTTGGATAAGGTCTGTATTAGCATAAAAGATAATGGAATTGGTATGTCACAGGAATTAATGAATGATGTTATGAACAACAAGATGAAAACAGCAGATTTATCCAAAGATTCAAATGGGGTAGGTCTTGATAATGTGATTGCTAGGTTACGTCTGTTCTATGAACATGAAGATGTGTTCTATATTATTAGTGAAGGAAAAAACAAAGGTACTGAAGTCTTAATCTGTATACCATTTATGAAAGGGGAATGTGAAAATGTATAAGATTGTGCTAGCGGATGATGAAGGAATTGTGCTTGACTCTTTGCGGTTTATTATTGAAAAGGAATTTACAGGTCAGTGTATTCTAGAAACAGCTCAAACCGGTAGGGGCGTTATAGAATTAGCAGAAAGCTTTAGACCAGATATTGCATTTATGGATATTCATATGCCTGGAATAAATGGAATTGAAGCAATTAAAGAAGTGAAAAATATCTATGGAAATACAATCTTTGTTATTATGTCAGCCTATGACAAATTTGACTATGCACAGGATGCAATTAATTTAGGAGTGCTTGAATACTTAAACAAACCAGTAGGTCGAAACAAAATAGTTCAAGTGATAAAAAGAGCCATGGACATCATTGATAAGGAAAGACAAAAAAGAAGTCAGGATCTGATAATTCGTGAGAAATTGGAAACGGTCATTCCAATTATTGAAAATGGAATGATTAATAACATGTTATTTAAGGAATATTTTCAAGAAGATATTAATAATTATAAAAGTCTTCTTGGCATAACTCAAAATTATGGATATATGATTGCATTTGTCTGTGGGGATGAACAGGAAGGAAACCATATGAGGAATGCAATCGGAGCTGGAGTTCGTGTGCAAAATAATTATAATACAGTTCGTGAACTTATAAGAAATAATTTTTCATGTATCGTTGGTTCGGTAATGGCCAATAAGATTCCAGTTTTTGTACCAAGAAATGATTTGAAGATGGAGTATAACGAGCGAATTGAATTAATTGAAAAGTCCAGAGAATTGGTTCGGGAATTAAGAAAGCATGTAGATTTGTATTTTCGCATGGGAATCGGACCAATTTGCAGTTTGAATGAAGCAATGGAATCCTATAACGAAGCACTCGGTACATTGATTCGTTCAACTGGTACGGTAGCACATGTGGATGATATGTCAATTTCATGTGATTATGAGAAAAACTATCCAGTTGAAGAAGAAAAAGCTATTTTTGAAAGCACTAAGATAGGAGATTTAAATGGAGCTGTATTGGCAGCAAACCATTTCTTTGACTGGATGATTTCAAATTATGCAGATTACATAATGGATATTAGGCTTAAAGTGTTGGAGTTTGTGCTATGGAGTGAACATATTTTTTATGAAAGTGGTAGGATTACATACCATTTCCTATCTAGACAAGATTATCTTCCAATCTTACTTGAAATGAATGACTTAGAGGGTATACGTACATGGTTTTTGGATAAAATCAGCATATTATGCCGAAAAATAGTAAGCAAAAAGAAAAATCAATCAACAGACGTGATCGAAAGAGCTAAAATATATATTAACAAACAATACAATAAAGCGATATCTCTGGATGATGTATCAAGAGAAGTTGATATTAGTCCATATTACTTTAGTAAGATATTCAAAGAAGAAACTGGGGTGAATTTCATTGATTATTTAACCAAGATTCGTATTGATAAGGCAAAAGAACTATTGCTATATTCGGATTTAAGTATGAAAGTTATATGCTGCAAAATCGGCTATTCAGATCCAAATTATTTTAGTCGATCTTTCAAAAAAATAGCAGGGGTTACTCCAACAGAGTATAAAGAAGGAAATTAGAACGAGTGGAGGCAAAAATGAAAACAAATCGAAAGATAATAATTCTATTTTGGACGTTAGTTTTGATTTTATTACTATCTTTGACGGCATGTAAAAAAACAAATGAAGAAAGTATAAATAAAGAAAATTTAAAAGAAGATAAAATTCAGATTGGATTATGTTTTGATTCGTATGTCATTGAACGGTGGCAACGAGACCGAGATGTTTTTGTTTCAACTGCCGAAGGGCTGGGCGCAGAAGTTAATGTACAAAATGCAAATGGAGATGTTGAGAGGCAGAAAGCACAAATTGAATATCTTATCGAAAAAGGAATGGATGTAATTGGCATCATTCCAATCCAAGCTGATGCAATTTCAAAAGAGGTTCAAAAAGCGAGAGCGGCTGGTATTAAAATAATTTCTTATGACCGGTTGATAACAAATGCTGATACGGACTTATATATTTCATTTGACAATGAAAAGGTTGGGATGATAATGGCAGAAGCCCTTCTTGAAGCAGGATTACCCAATAAAAAAGTCCTAATGATTTGTGGTTCTCCATCGGATAACAATGTGTCACTTATTGAAAAAGGATTCCATACAGTTATGGAAAGAAACAAAATAGATATTCTAGATATTGCTTATGCAGATGGTTGGAAGGCAGAATTGGCAGCTTCTTATATATATGAGAATATTGAGGTGGTAAAAAAAGTAGATGGTATTATGTTTGGAAATGATGATATGGCGACGCAGGGGATTCGGGCATTGTCTGAAAAAAGGCTGATAGATAGGATTAGAGTAGTCGGACAAGATGCTGATCTGGTTGCTTGCCAGCGGGTTGTGGAAGGAACACAACTAATGACTGTATACAAACCTGTGGATAAGTTGGCAAAAGAAGCTGCTGAATGTGCTATTAAACTTGCAAAGGGAGAAGACCTCGAAAATACTGGAACCATAAATGATGGAATATACAATATTCCATATATTGCACTTGAACCAATTGCTGTGAATAAATATAATATGGGAGAGGTTATAATCGATAGCGGATTTCATCTAAAAGAAGATGTTTATTTAAATGTTTCTCAATAAACACAAAATATTCTATTAACAGATAGCATTATTTTGAGTAAAGCTGGCACAATAATTAATTTGTGCTAGCTTTATTTTTATTCAATTATAAATGATAAAAATATGCAGAAAGTCGCAAACAAGTCCTAGATATATTGTGATATATTCATTTCAGAACTAGAAATACTTAAATAATATTAATAGGAGGATTTTTATGAAAAGGAAATTGATTAGTACACTGCTTTGTATCGCGATGGTAGTCACCATGCTAGTAGGATGTGGAAAAACAGAAGCAAGCACAGGAGTCACAAAAGGACTTGTCGGAGTAGCAATGCCTACAAAAGATCTACAACGTTGGAATCAGGATGGCTCAAATATGAAAGCGCAATTGGAAGAAGCAGGATTTAAGGTTGATTTGCAGTATGCAAGCAATGATATTCAGACACAGGTTTCTCAGATTGAAAATATGATTGCAAATGATTGTAAATTGCTAGTAATTGCTTCTATTGATGGGGATTCACTTGGAACAGTTCTAGCACAGGCCAAAGCAAAGAATATTCCAGTAATTGCTTATGACCGCTTAATTATGAACTCAGATGCAGTTACTTATTATGCAACATTTGATAACTACATGGTTGGTACAAAACAGGGTCAATACATCGAAGATGCATTGAAATTAAAAACAGCAACTGGTCCATTCAACTTGGAAATCATCACAGGTGATCCTGGTGATAATAATGCGAAATATTTCTACAATGGAGCTATGGATGTCCTTAAACCTTATATTACATCAGGAAAATTAGTCGTTCAGTCTAAACAGGTTGATTTTGCTACTGTAGCAACGGCAAATTGGGCAACAGAAACGGCTCAGTCAAGAATGGAAAATATCATTTCTTCATATTATGCAAATGGAACAAAACTTGATGTAGTCCTTTGTTCCAATGATTCGACAGCCCTTGGCGCTGAGAATGCATTAACGGCATCTTATAAAGGTACTTGGCCAGTTATAACGGGTCAGGATTGTGATATTGCGAATGTTAAGAACATGATTGCCGGAAAACAGTCAATGTCAATTTTTAAAGATACTCGTACTTTAGCAAAGCAGGTAGTTACTATGGTTGAGGCTGTTATGTCAGGCGGAACTGCGTCAGTTAATGATACAAAAAGCTATAATAATGGAAAAGGAATTGTTCCTTCTTATCTTTGCGAACCAGTATTTGCAGATATAAGCAATTACAAGACATTGTTAATTGATTCTGGATACTATACGGAAAGTGCTTTAAAGTAGTTATTAGTGATGCTATTCATTATGATTTTAATATGACAGGCAGGATGAATTCCTACCTGTCATATTAAAAATGATGCAGTATTCGTAACAGACATAAAATCTTAGTTAGATATTGGAGGGATATACGTGGCAAAAGTATTACTTGAAATGAAAAATATAACGAAAACTTTCGCTAGCGTTAAAGCACTTAATGACGTTAACTTAGAAGTGGAAGAGGGCGAGATTCATGCGCTAGTAGGTGAGAATGGTGCTGGTAAATCTACACTAATGAATATATTAAGCGGTGTCTATCCTTTTGGTTCATATACGGGAGAGGTCATGTACAACGGAGAGGTTTGCCATTTCGTAAATATTACAGACAGTGAAAAAAAAGGGATTGTTATTATTCATCAGGAATTAGCATTGATTCCTTATATGACAATTGCTGAGAATATGTTTCTAGGAAATGAGAGAGGAAGATCATTTGCAATTGATTGGGATGAAACCTATGATAAAGCAGACAAATATCTTCGAATTGTTGGCCTTAATGAATCATCAAGGACGTTAGTCAAAGATATAAGTGTAGGTAAGCAGCAACTTGTAGAGATTGCAAAAGCACTCGCTAAAAATGCAAGGTTGCTTATTTTGGATGAACCGACAGCTTCATTAAATGAAAATGATTCAAAAGCATTATTAGAGTTGCTTCTACAATTTAAAAAAGAAGGAATGACTTCAATAATTATATCTCACAAGTTGAATGAGATCTCATATGTATCTGATAAAATCACGATCATTCGTGATGGTACTACAATCGAAACCTTAAACAAATTAACAGATACGATTACAGAGAGTCGTATTATAAAGGGGATGGTTGGAAGAGATATGTCCGACAGGTTTCCCGTAAGAGAACAAGAAAATATTGGAGAAATAGCATTAGAAATAGAGCATTGGAATGTATTTCATTCGGTTTATACAGAGAGAAAAGTAGTTGATAATGTAAGTCTGAACGTTAAAAAAGGAGAAGTGGTTGGAATTGCTGGACTTATGGGAGCGGGTCGAACAGAGTTAGCAATGAGTGTTTTTGGTAAAAGCTATGGATCAAATATCTCTGGCGTAGTCAAAATCAATGGACAAGAAGTACATTTGCACAGTGTCAATGATGCCATCAAGCATAAATTAGCTTATGTTACAGAAGATAGAAAAGGAAATGGATTAATCCTTTCCAATTCAATTAAACGCAACACAACACTTGCTAATCTATCTGGAGTCAGTAGGAGAGGAATTATTGATGCAGATAAAGAGTATGAAGTAGCTTTAAAGCAAAAAGAAAAATTAAATATAAAGTGTCGAAGTGTTGAACAAAATGCAGGAGATTTAAGCGGTGGTAACCAGCAGAAAACGCTACTTGCAAAATGGATGTTCGCGGCTCCTGATATCCTTATTTTAGACGAACCAACAAGAGGCATTGATGTGGGTGCAAAATTTGAAATTTATTGTATTATCAATCAATTAGTATCAAGCGGTAAATCAGTTATTATGATTTCCTCAGAGCTTACAGAAGTAATCGGTATGTGTAATCGTATCTACATCATGGATGAAGGTAGAATGGTTGGTGAGGTTGCAAGGGAAGAAGCAACTCAGGAAAATATAATGGCACATATTCTGAAAACAAGTAATAAAGGAGTGTAGACAATGAATAAAACAAAAGTAATGTCATTTATTAAAGTGAATACAATGATTATTGCGTTAATATTAGTTACCGGATTTTTTGTTTGGCAGACTGGAGGAAAGATTCTCCTTCCTCAGAATGTAAGTAATTTGATTTCACAAAATGCATATGTATTTATATTAGCAACAGGTATGCTGATGTGTATTTTAACAGGTGGTAACATTGATCTTGCTACAGGCTCAGTTGTATGCTTTGTGGGTGCAGTAGGAGCAACTTTAATGGAAAAAAACAATGTGAATTGGGTGATAGCTGTTATATTAATGTTGATTATCGGTACTGCAATAGGTGCATGGCAAGGCTTTTGGATTGCCTATGTTCGAGTTCCTCCATTTATTACTACATTGGCAGGCATGCTGATTTTTAGAGGGCTTTCTAATGTAGTGCTACAAGGATTAACAGTCTCTTTGACGAATACGAAATTTATAAAGATGTTTGGTGGTGGAGCAAACTGCTATATTCCTGATGTTTTTGGGGTCAAAGGATTCAACTTAACCTGTATGATGGTAGGTATTACTGCCTGCGTTATCTATCTGATAGTAGAAATCAGAGGCAGAATTAAAAAAGCGAAAAAAGGTTATGAAATGACGTCACTGAAAAATATGATTGCGAAGGTAATTATTATTGCTGCTGTTATATTAATATTTTCATATCAGTTAGCAAGATTTAGAGGTATACCTACGGCCTTGGTGATTGTAGCAATTGTAGTCTTGGTTTATGGCTATATTACTTCGAAAACGATATTGGGGCGCCACTTTTATGCAGTAGGTGGAAATGAAAAAGCCGCAAAGCTTTCTGGTATTAATACAGGTAGAATTTATTTCTTAGCTTATACCAATATGGGGTTCTTAGCCGCATTAGCTGGCATGATGACAATCGCCCGTATGACTTCAGCACAACCTACATATGGTCAGAACTATGAATTGGATGCGATTGGTGCTTGCTTTATAGGTGGTGCTTCCGCATATGGAGGAACTGGTAAAGTCTCCGGAGTTATCATTGGAGCATTGCTAATGGGTGTTATCAACTTAGGGATGAGTATTATGGGGGTTGATGCAAACTATCAGAAAGTTGTAAAAGGTTTAGTACTTCTAGCCGCTGTTATATTTGATGTAATTTCCAAAAAGAAAAATGCATAATATCATTAAGAAAAGAAAAATATTTACTATCATTTTAAAATGAGTTTCAGAGTGCATCAGTCATGTGTGGTTGACGCACTCTTTTTACTGTTCGTTACCAATAAAGCTCAAATAACACTATGGAGGATTTACTTGACACCTATGTTTTTATAAGGCTATAATTATTGATAGTTTACATTTGAAAAACATTTCCTGCTGCATCTATATTGCAGGATTGGAGGCATATATATTCATGTTTAACTTAGATATATGCTCATAGCAATTCAAATAGCAAAATGCGGCAGAACGGAGGAAATATGTCTCACTATTTTACCAGAATACTACGTATGAGTCTTCTAACTCTTTTAATCGGATTTTTAGTTAGTATTCCAATGACTTCGGCACAGGCGGCCTTGACAGAAGACCATACAGGCTATACTGAAATATCAGATGCCAAAGGGCTTGCAGCGATTGCCAATGACCCTCACGGTAGGTATGTTCTAATGTCAGATATTAGCCTTAGTGGAATCGATTGGTATCCTATTAATTTTTATGGCACGATTGATGGCAACGGCTATACCATTTATGATTTGAAATCCACTCAGATGAATGCAGAAAGCAATATTAGTGTGGATGGAAATGATAAGAAATATGAAACATATTTTGCAGGACTTTTTGGACAGACTGAAAATGCAGTGATTAAGGATCTTAATATGAAGGCCTGTGATATTAAGATTTCTACTGATAAGAACTGTTTTGTTGCTTGTATTGCAGGCTATACGGCGAATACAGAGATCACAAACTGTAGTGTACAAGGTAATGTGTACCTTTACTCAAAAAATACAATGTGTGGCGTTGCTGGCATTGCAGGATTTGGTTATGGAACGGTTACTAGTTGCCAAGCTGATGTTACACTTGTAATCGTTGATCAAAGTGATAAAAGTAAAAAATGTGAACAGTTCCTGGGAGGTATACTTGCCAGCGGTTATACAGATATCGATAGCTGCAAAGTTAATATTAAGGGATATGCATCGATACATGGTTATGCACATAATGGAGGCCTTGTAGGAATGCACTATATACATACAGCTGATAATTACCATGCAGGATATGTCAGCAATAACGTTGTAGATGGTGTAATTTCATTTTTTGAAAATAATACGGACAGACGCGCTTATTGTGCCGCATATATTGGTGAAACACTGAATGCTCATGTGTCCAATCACGACAATACCACTATTTCATTTACAAGAGATGAGCGTTTTGATTATACGAAAGTGTTGCTTCCCAATCTATGTGAAAATCCTGTATATACAGAGTCTGTTACGAAACCAACCTGTACAGAAATGGGTTTTACAACCTATATCTGTAAAACATGCGATTATTCCTATATCGCAAATTACACATTTCCTGCGCACAAGCCTGGTGAACTGAAAACAGTGCTCATACCTACATTTTCAGAAGAGGGATTGAAGAGTAGTTATTGTACAGTATGCGGTGCATTGGTTGAGGAGGTAAAAATTCCAAAACTTATATATTCGGAGAATTCAATTCTTGAAAAAACAGAGCTGACTCTTTCTTATAAGTCAAAATATACACTGAATGCAACTGTTGCACCTGAAGATGCGGCTAACTGGAAGGTTATATGGTCTTCATCAGATGAATCCGTAGTAAAGGTTGACGATACGGGCGAACTTACTGCTACTGGACGTGGAAACGCGGTCATAACTTGTTCGCTAGAAGATGGAACTGCGTTAGGACAATGTGCAGTCACTGTTAAAATCATATTTGTGCAGTGGATGATTGTTATTTTGTTATTTGGAATAATTGTGGTAATCTTATTCGTATTTATACTAATATATTTTCATAAAAAAGGCAGGAAGATAGTACCGAATTCAAAATATAGACACCGGATTAATACAAAAAGTAAGAAGTCTACAAAATGATTTTAATGAATTTTAATATATGCACCATCAAACAATTTATTCGATGTTTGTGGTGCATTTTTTGGATAATAAACCCAAATTAATATTTCCAAAAGTTCTTGTTAATCAGCGTGAATTGG
>Ga0302165_10000302_pt1 | contig 19103 bp, 8 predicted proteins | sample I_Fen_E3_2_FD_193499 | JGI IMG/M metagenome (GOLD analysis project Ga0302165, IMG submission 193499) | Peat permafrost microbial communities from Stordalen Mire near Abisko, Sweden - I_Fen_E3_2 | ecosystem: Environmental > Terrestrial > Soil > Wetlands > Permafrost | place: Sweden: Abisko...
CTCCGTATTTATGTTGCGTATATTTGTCAAAATAAACAATCCATTGCTTATCTACACGCAACGCAGCAGGACCTTCTGCCCAATAGTTACCGGTAATTGCCGCACCGGGAGCTGAATATGGACCGGTAAGTTTTTTAGCATAAGCTATTTTTATATTTTTCTGTGCCGGCTCTCGGGTTTCATCCTTCAAAAACATGACATACTGCTTTCCGTCATTTACTATCGATGCATCGATAACATTGAAACCTTTGTCGTAAAGCAACTTTGTTTTGCTGAATTTTTTAAAGTCCTTAGTGATGACGTAATAAATACGATGATTGTACCCGGCTTCAAGCTTTGAGGCAGATTCTTTAAATTTGCCTTTGATGGTCGTAGCCCAATAGATCATATAAGTTTTCGTAGTCCAATCGCAGGTAATTTCAGGTGCCCAACAATTCCTGGCACTGTCCTGCTGTTGCATCACCGGAATATACACTTGTTCCGACCATTTCACCAAATCGTCAGAACTGGCGTAACCAATTCCTTTATCCGTCCAACTCACTGTCCATACCATATGAAATTTTCCATCAAATCCTTTGATTACGCAAGGGTCACGCATCAACTTACCATTTGCCACTTTTGGTGTTAGAAATGATTGATCATTTTTAAAAGCTGTCCAGTTTAACCCATCTCTACTACCAGCCAAATGTAATCCGTCCAGACCATTATTTTTAAAATAGGCAAAAACGTAGTAGTTTTTTTCTTGTGACGTAGCGGATGGATTCGAATAGGAATTTGACTGGTTGGTCGCTGCATCTTTCATCACCGATTGAGCTTGAATATTTCCACCACAAAAACAGACAAGAAAGGAAATGATAAAAAAGAATTGTTTCATGTTATTGATATTTAATGTTGATTTTTAGTAATTAATGAACTCATAAATCCATTTTAAAGCACACAAAAAAGAATAGGAAATACAATTGAAATAAAGGAAATTACAACTTTACTTTTCTCAAGGCAAAGTTACTAAAACCTTCGAATGAAATAAAGCACAACAACATTCCAAATTCAAACATTTTAATCCATAAAACCAAAAAAGTACAATAAAACTGGTGGACAAAATTGTATACACCCTACAAACAGCACAATATCCCCCATCTCTACCGCAGCATCAACAAACACACAAAATACTGTTTTAAAGAAATTTAACCACATATCAACTCACAACAAGTGATTGCTATTCCTAATCAAAAGTGTACAATAAGTTTTGAAACACAAATTAAACTTTTGTTCTCAAATTCATAAGTTTAGTATAAAATTCTATATATATGTACAAAATGACAGTTCTGATATATGGTTAATATACTACTTTCGCAGCTGTATATTTGTTCAGTGGACTTTGCTGACAAAAAACATATCAGAATATCTTAAATTTATCAGATTCATGAGAAACTATTTAAAAATCGCGATCCTATTATCGATTGTTATGTTCTCTTTTGTTCGTTGCTCGAATGAAAAAGACAGTTATTTCGACAGGCCGAGTTGGCTAGAGCCACCCATCTATCAAGTCTTGGAAAAACAAGGCAAGTTTACCAATTACTTGAAATGCGTCGACAAAACGTTGTATGCTGGAACACTTAAAGCAAGCGGTCTTTACACTGTTTTTGCGCCAAACGACGAAGCTTTTAAAAAATACCTTAGTGCTAAAGGGTATGCATCTGTATCAGATATGCCAGATAGTTTGGCAAATCAAATTGTAAGCTATTCTATTGTTTACAATAATTATTCATTCGACCGTTTGACGGATGTTTTAAGCGGCGGCTGGGATACATTAACAAGTATCAAGAAGAAAACTGCCTATTATGAAACCATCCATCAAGAAAATTACATGGGTAAAAACATATGGGTATGGGATATTCCGGCTTCTACATTTAATCTTGCAGATCAAAACTACAAATACATTCCTTTCTATCTAAGTAGAAACTTTGAAAGTAATCGAACCGCAGCCCAAGCCGCAGAAGATTATGGGTGCTTCTACTCAACTCCATATACTGGAAACAACGTTCAAAGTGCCTCGATTATAACAAAAGACATGAAAGCCGAAAACGGTGTTGCTCATGAAGTGGATCAAGTACTTGAACCATTACCTACACTAGAAAAACTGATTAAAGATCCTGACTATTCCGAATTCAATAAATTAGTCAATATAAAAGGATCTACTGGTTCACCCTATTTTATTTCGTACATGTTCAACCAAACGGTGACTGATAAATGGGCTAAAGCAATGCCTTCTAAGAACATTACTGAAGTTTACATGAAGATTTATGGCAGTCTGGCTATAAATCTCAACAGTGAGAAATATGGAACAACTGACAAGCAAGCAGAACAAGGAGGTTATACACTTTTTGCACCTAGCAATACAGCGGTTACCAAATTTTACGAGGATAAACTAAAAACTTATTATCCAGATGGAATTGATAAGGCACCAGCAGATGTAATATACTATTTCCTAAATGCACAAATGTCTAGCGATTTAATTTGGGCCAAAGACTTTAAATCAAGTATGAATGTATGGGGAGAGTACTTGAATGGGAAAGGACCAACGGGAGATAATTTCAACAAGGGAAACTACAAAAAAATTGTACCTGCCAGCAACGGACTCTTCTATGGTTCTGACAACTACATCAAAAGTAAATATTTTGAAACAGTTTTTACTGAGATACTTTTGAACCCCAGATATAATATGCTAAACCATGCATTCACTGAATATTACAGCTCATCATTAAAAGAAGAACTTCTTAGATGTGAATTGAATGGATATACTCAGGAAAATTACACCATACTATTACCGTCTGATGCTCAATTAGCGGCTGATGGGTTTAGTTGGATTTGGCTTGCGGGTTCAAATAAATACGGATTCGCAAACACACAAGCTGCAAGTACACTCGGCAGTTTTGATGTTGCCACACGTATTCAACGTTTAGTTAGGTCACACGTTTTCAAGAGAATAAAAAACAGTGACGTTAACTCTGCCATCACGAATTTCTCTACCGACCCATCCTTTGCTGCTGCTTACGGTGGTTATTCCTATGCCGTTAATGATTATGGAGACATGATTCGGTACAAAGATGGAAAAATTCAAATGGTAGGTAATTATGATGAAAACGACTGGGTAACAGCAACTCCCTATAAAACATTTATGAATGGGCAGGTTTTCACTATCGATAAAATGCTTCAATATTCAAGACGGAATACACTTCCAAATACTCCAACTGGTTATACAACTCAAGATTTATTAGTATATATCAAAAGCATGGCTGTTACCAATCCAAATGTCAGCAAGTTTGTATCATATATTACAGCTAGTATGAACACTATAAACAACGATTTACTTGGATTAAACAATGATATGATACTTACCATATTTATGCCCACCAATACAGAGATAGATAAAGCGGTAACTAATGGAGACCTGCCTACACTTGCAACTATTAGCACAGATATAACTTCTAAAAACAAAGCAGTTAGGTTTATCATGTATCATATAGTCAAAGATAAACAGTTTGTTGATGATGGATTAAAATACATTATGCCTAATACAGAGAAAGTTACAGAGGAAGTTAGATCTACTGTTTTGAAAGATGTGGTTGACAATACATATTTAGCTATAAGCAAAGATGGAAATGGATATATAAATGTTTCTACGAAAGCTCTAAGTACTGGGAAAAATCTATCTAATTCTGTAAAAACAGCTAAAGTAGTTAGAGGCCTTACCAGAAGTAATTTCTTTGGAGGAAGAGCGGTTCTACATGAGATAGATAGTTATTTTGTTTATCAAAGAGTTCAGTAACGGTAAAATGATTAATATGATTAATATGAAAAACAGAATTAATATAAAATTTTTATTGGTCTTTGTATCATTATTGTTGTCGTTCACTTTGATGGCACAATCGAAGACTATAATCAGAGGAAAGGTAATATCAGCAGTTGACAAACAACCATTAATAGGTGTTTCTGTGGCTGAATATGACAAAAATAATCGTATTCTGAATGGTGTAATTACAGATATTGACGGCAACTACACATTAAAAATTAGTGGAGGTCCCGGCACAGTGATATCATTTTCTTATATAAGTTATAAACCGATTAAGAAAACAGTTGATAATACTGGAGTGATTAACGTGAGTTTAGAAGATGCAGCTTTGGCTATTAAGGATCTTGTTGTAACAGGAAAAAAACAAATCAACACCGGTATTGGAAACATTGCCGAACGTGATATGACCTTTGCTGTAAGTAGAATAGAAACTAAAGATCTGGAAGGACTACAAGTTGCTTCTATTGACGAGGCATTACAAGGTCGTATGGCTGGTGTTGATATTGTTGCCAGTAGTGGCGAACCGGGTGCAGGAATGTCGATAAGAATCCGTGGTACCACTTCAATTAACAATGGTTCAGATCCACTAATTGTTGTGGATGGAATTCCATATGACACTCAAATTGGAGCTGATTTTGACTTTGCAACAGCCGATGATCAAAGTTATGCGCAATTACTCAATATTTCGCCTGCGGATATACAGGATATTACTGTATTAAAAGATGCAGCTGCCTGCGCCTTGTATGGTAATCGCGGTGGTAATGGTGTATTATTGATCAAAACTAAACGTGGTGCTTTTAGTAAACCAGTTGTATCCTATACCTTTAAAGGAACGATGAATACACCGGCTGCACCTATTAAAACATTAAATGGAGATCAATACAGAACATTGATTCAAGAAGAAGCGCAAAATGCAGGTACACCTCTTAGTGCCGCAAATTTCCCTCAATTGTTTCAAGACCCAAACAATCCGACGTATTTTTATAATTATAATAAAAATACTGATTGGTATGGTGCTTTAACCAGCAATGGTTTTACGCAAGATCACAACGTATCTGTATCAGGTGGTGGTGAAAAAGCAACCTATCGCACCTCGCTTGGTTATTTAAGTCAAACTGGTACAGTTATCGGGCAATCATTAACCCGTATAACCGGACAATTAAATCTGGACTATAACATTTCGGACAGATTAAGATTTCAGGTTAACATGTCATATGCTAATGGAAATCAAAATAAGAATTATGCAACCGATCTATTGAACACTGCATTTACAAAAATGCCAAATCAATCAATATACGAATACAATGTCTTGGGTGAAATGACTCCAAACTATTACTCACCAATATCAACACCTCAGGGCAATTTTACTTCTTTTAATTACGACAACGCAACCGGAGGAGTTTATAATCCTGTTGCTCTGGCTAATTTAGGGTCGTGGAAAGTAAAAAGTGAGCGTATAGTTCCAAAGTTCAATCTCCAGTACGTCCTTATTCCGGAAGTATTGAGATACCAGGGAGATTTAGCATTTGATATAAACACTGGAAAAGAAACACGCTTTTTACCTCAAAGTGCAACCGGTAGAATTTGGCCGGAACAGACTGTCAACAGAAGTACGGACTATGCATCTGAAATATTTATTGTTCAAACGTTCAATAAGCTGATGTTCACACCAAAGTTAGGTAAAAATCATTCTTTGTCGGGAGTACTACAATTAAGCACATATGACAGACGAGATAGATTTTTCAAAGAAGTTAGTGCCTTAAGCGCATCTACAAATTTGCAGGATCCATCAATACCATCCAACAATGTTGGTACAGGTTTAGGATTGAATTCCGGTGCATCACAAGCGCGCTCGGTCTCAGTATTGGCAATGGTTAATTATAGTTTGCTTGACAGATATATTGTAACCGGTACAATTCGTAGGGATGGCGATTCGAAATATAGTGAAAATGAACGTTACGGTGTTTTCCCGAGTGCATCTTTCCGCTGGCGTGTTTCAGGTGAACCATTTATGAAAAAAGTTAAGGCTGTAAATGATTTTAGTTTACGTGCTTCAACAGGTATAAGCGGAAATCCTGTCAATAAAAATTATTTATTCTACAATAACTACGGAAGCTACAATTTTACATATTTAGGAGAACAAGGCGTTTATTCAACTGGGCTTCAACTATCTAATTTACGTTGGGAAAAAATATCTGACATAAACCTTGGTGCTAATTTAATTCTGTTCGAGAACAGGGTAAATATGGATTTCAACTGGTATAAGAAACGTACTAACGACTTATATACTGAGAAAGTGGGTATTGCAAGCACTTCCGGGTTCAGCTCTATGGGTATGAATGCAGGTACAATGGACAACAGAGGCTGGGAGCTAAGTGTAAACACGCAGCTTATTAAATCAAAGACTTTCCAACTGGATTTCAACTTTAATTTGGCAACCTCTCAAAACGAAATTATTTCGTTGCCCGACAATATCGCTCTACAATCAACCTTAACGGCTGTAAATGGTAAGTTCCTTACAAGTATTGAAATTGGGAATCCACTTGGATCGTTCTATGGTTATAAATATGATGGAGTATATCTTAACGCTGCACAAACAATAGCTAAAGATGCCAAAGGCAACGCTATCTACACTTATAATGCCGACGGTGCTAAGGAAGCTGTAAAAATGAAATACTGGTATCCCTCAGTAAATTATGAATTTCAGGCTGGTGATGCAAAATATAAAGACATTAACCATGATGGAAATATCAACTCACAGGATATTGTTTACTTAGGAAGTGTCAACCCCCTACTTACAGGTGGTTTCGGACCAACACTCCGTTGGAAAAGTGCTTTAAGTCTGACCGCTTATTTCTACTTCCGTTATGGTGGAAAGGTAATCAATGAAACCAGAATGAATATGGAAAGCATGAGTGGATACAACAACCAAAGTACTGCAGTACTAAGAAGATGGACACATCCATATGAAGATGGAACTGCACCTTCAGACTTGCTACCACGTGCTCTATTGTCGAAAGGTTACAACTGGCTCGGATCTGACAGGTATGTTGAAGATGGATCATTTCTTCGATTCAAGTCATTGACCCTTAATTATAACTTTGACAAGAAACTAGTCAAAAAAATGGGCTTCAGTTCTTTGAAAATATGGGGAACTATGCAGAATATCTATCTATGGACGAATTACACCGGAATGGATCCTGAGATTTCGCTAAAAACTAAAATCACAGATGTTGGAAAAGATAATTCAAGATCAGGAAAACCTCAAGATTACTCACTTGGACTTACTGTTTCATTCTAACAATCAAATTGCAACTATTTATGAAAAAATATATAAAAATACTATTTGTATCAATTCTCGCAATCAGTTCGACATCTTGTTCGAATTGGTTAAACTTAGCTCCCGAAGACGGAGTAATCAGAGAAGAATATTGGCAAACAAAAGAACAAGTTAATTCTGCAGTCATTGGATGCTATAGCGCACTGTTAAACGGAACAACTGAGAAAATGTTTATGTGGGGTGAGCTTCGTGCTGACATGATTGATAATGGTTTAATCACTAAGGCTGATTACTCTCAAATTCTAGATGGTGAGATTTCAGCTTCAAGTCCTATCGTGAATTGGTCTAGTTTTTACTCTGTGATAAACAATTGCAATACTCTTTTGAAATTTGCGCCTGGAGTACAGGAAAAAGATGGAACATTTACTGATCTACAATTAAAGCAATATGAGGCCGAGGCACTTACACTTAGAGCTCTAATGTATTTCTATTTAGTGAGATCATTTCGTGATGTACCTCTAGTAATGGAAGCATCGATCAGCGATGATCAAAACTTTTCAATTGCTAAAACACCCGGAGCTGCAATTTTAGATACTTTAGTTCGCGATTTGAAGATTGCAAGTGTTAACGCACCTGTATCATATGACGGAGACAATGCAAAAAATAAGAGTAGAATCACAGCTAACACTGCTAAAACATTATTGGCCGATATTTACCTATGGCAAGACAAATATGCAGAGTGTAATGCACTCTGTCAGGAAATTATTGCGTCTGGCAGATACAGTATGATTCGTGTTGACAAAACAAATATATCATTATTAGTTGATGGCAATATAGTTGTAGTTCCGGTGCCTAATGAATCAGATGCTGAAAACATGTTTACGCAAACATATGTGCAAGGTGCAAGTGTAGAATCAATTTTCGAAATACCATTTACTACTCTAAAAAACAATACTTTATATTCGTTTCTAAGTCCATCATACAATTATCTTAAACCTAAAAGCGATGTAGTAGAAGGAATGATATTCCCTGATCCCCTTTATGAAGGCGACGGTAGGGATGCTGTCGATATTAGAGGGTATGGGTGTTCATACAAAAATGGAGTTATATGGAAATATGTAGGAACCGGCAGATCGGCCACAGCACGCTTATCTACTAATTATACAGCACCATGGATTGTTTACAAATATTCTGATGTATTGCTAATGAAAGCTGAAGCATTAAATCAACTTGGATTAATGACAGATGGTGAAAATGCACAAACCTATTTCAAAGAGGCTGCAGCTACTATGGGTATTGTTAGATCAGCCAGAAATGCTGTTCAAACTTCAGAATACAACTTTGCAAATACTATTATTTCCGGAAAATTATTGGAAAAATCTATACTTGATGAACGGGCACGCGAATTTGCATTCGAAGGTAAACGTTGGTACGATGTGCTAAGAAATGCCAAACGGAATAATTATCAAAATATAACGTACCTCACCGACCTTTCTAACAGTGCTTCACCGCAAAAACAAGCAACTATAAAAGCAAAACTGGGAGAAAGTACTCACAATAGTCCTTACTGGCCTATATCTGATGATGAGTTAGAATCGAACAAACAGTTAAAACAAAATGAATTTTACGCTAAATAAATTTAATCGATCATGAAAACATATAGTATTAATTTAGGAAGCAAAATAAAATCCATATTATTATTTTGCATAGCTTTGACTCTATTTAGTTCATGTAAGGACTATATGGAAGGTAAAACATTCGTAGTATCAGACGCAAGAATGATTGATGAATATATTGAGCAAAAAGACACCACAATGTCGGAATTTTTAAAAGTTGCCGATAAAGCCGGATTTAGGGGCATGTTGCACGCTTATGGAACTAACACTTGTTTCATCCCTACAAATGAGGCTATTAGTATCTATTGCAAACGAATGGGTATAGATTCATTAGAAGCCTTACCTACTGCCGATCTGGAGAAACTTATTAAATTTCATATCGTAAGAGACTCTATAAAATCAGCTGATTTTGTGGATGGGCGCATGTTGAAAGCTACCATGCTCGGTAAATTCTTAACCACTAAAAGTATTTCGGAAGGCGTATTACGAGTTAATCGTCAGGCAAATATTCTACAAAAAGATATACACGTAGCAAATGGCATTATTCACAAAATTGATTATATATTAACGCCTAATCCAAAAACAGTGGGCGAAATGATAGACCAATTGCCTGATAGTTATTCCTTATATAAATCGATTATGAAAGAAGCCGGAATAACCGACACGCTTACGATTAATAACGGAAATAACAGTTGGTACACTGCCATTTTACAAAGTAATGCAGCCTTTGCTACACAGAACATCACTGACAAGGCCAGCTTACTGCAAAAAATGAAAGTCGCGCAGCCTGATTATGCTAACGATCCTGTAAAATTATTGCAATTATACGCCCAATATCATGTGGTGAACCGATTGGCATACGCTGCAGATTTATCACTATCAAGTGCAGAACTAACTCTAGCTAAAAATCAAGCCATTACCATAAAAACAAAAGATTCAACATTGATCCTAAATGAATACAAGTCATTAACTAAATTCGAAACAGGAGTTAATGTAGATAAGAATTCTGAATGGACCGATATGAGCTGTAGTAATGGAGTAATGATTGATTTACAAGGTTACATTCAACCGGTAAAACGTGGTGCTGAGGCAGTTTATTGGGAAGTAAGTGATCAACCTGAGATTAAGAAGTTGAAGGTGTATCGTAATGCACCTGCCGGCGTTAGTTTCAAGCCCGGTGAACTTTCAGAACTTAACTTTGGCGGAAAAAACAATCCTACCATTGTATATAGAACTAATTCTTATGCTACTAACTATCAATTTGTCAATTCCGATTACCTTATGATTCGGTTCTATCCAAACATCATTCAATGGATGGAAATAAAAACACCGTTACTTACAGAAGGTGTGTACAATGTCTGGATATGTTGGCGTAGAGGAGGTTCTAAAAACACCTTTAAAACGACCTTTAAACAAGATGGAAAAGATGATCAGATATTACCAAACGTACTTGACTTTGCAGACAATTTCAATACAGCGAATACTCCTGAGGTAAATCTGGCTAGTGGAATGAAGCGATACAATGCAAAAGTAGCCAACGGCGCGATGCTTAGCAGAAATTGTGGAGCAATAAAGGTAGAATACACCGGACGCCATATACTAAGACTTGATGCTCTGGGAGGTGCAAATCAAGATATTGACCTCGATATGATTCAATTTATCCCTGTGGATCAGGATCAACTTTGGCCTCGTTTCGACTTTGCCGGCAATGCTATATATCCAAACACAGATTGTACCAAAATAGCACCATATGACCAGGGTGGTTGTAATTAGAACAAAAATACTAATCGTAAATAATACAATTTAATCATGAATTGCAAATATATATTCAAAAACATATTCATACTCCCACTAATAGCCATAAGTTTACTTATGACCGGGTGTTATGAATCGATATGGGAAGATCATGTTGAGAAAGAAAAATTATTGAATAGCAACCTTATGGAGGCTATTGGTATGAAATCTGAATTATCAACATTTGCTTCGCTCCTGAAAAAGACAGGTTACAATCTGGTATTGGAACAGGGAAATAGTTACACTGTTCTGGCTCCTACAAATACTGCTTGGACAGGTATTGACACCACCAATGTAGATCAGGTACGAAAATTAATTGGCTCTTTAATTGTGCTTAAATCATACACAACAAAAGATGCCCAATTGTACAAATCTATAGAAACCATCAACGGTAAAAATCTTTTTTATGATAACGACACACAAACATTTAATGGGGCCAAAATAGTAACGGCTGACATAAATGTTTCGAACGGTATCATACAAATTATGGATAAAGTGGTAGAACGAAAAAATAATATTTGGGAATATCTATCTGAAAATGTACAATATTCTCAATATAATTTCATCAATAGTCTCAATACAAAAGTGATGGATCCTGCGAAAAGTGTTGCAATAGGGGTAGAAGCTTCAACGGGAAAAACTAAGTATGATACTGTGTGGACAAATATCAATAGCTTCCTGAAAAAATATCCTTTGGATAACGAAGATTCTGTCTATACTTATATAGTGGTTGAGAATAGTGGTTTCGATCTTTTATATAACAAATATAAAAATTACTTCAATATGTCTACTCCCGCTAAGACCGATTCAACAACACGTTTCAATGTGTGTCAGGATTTTGTTTTCAAAGGGATTGTAGATATCACTAAGTTTGATACTTTGACCAATATCGATGGCGTAAAAGTACCTTTCAAAAATGTACAAATATCAAAATCATACAATACATCAAATGGTCGTGTTTACGTAATCAATGCGAGTAATATCAAACTAAAAGAAAAAATAAAGCCAATATATATTGAAGGCGAAAACTTTACGAACGCAACAGACGTAAATTTTGTTTTTACACGCTATAAACGTAGTGCACGAGGTGAACGCGACATAACACTGTCATCCGGAGAAGCACAAAACGACACATTGTACAGAAAACTAACACATGTAAGAGATAGTATTGTAAGTAAAACATATTTTATAAACAGTGGATTTGTTGCAAATTATGCTAACTTTCATATAGAGTATAAAGCGAAAGTAAACTCTGCAAACTATGATGTTTACTATGTAGCTTACGATGATATTGCCGACCATTTTGACTACACATATACGTCCTATGGTGTATATAAGGTAATACAAAAACTATTTATGTCATTGCCTGGCGCAAGTCCATTAAAATTTAACAGCGGTCGTATTGTTGCAAACAACTATCTGGGAGATAATATATGTTTTGTTGGACAGGGTAAAGCAGGAGGAGTTAAAGAGCTAACAAAACTAAAGCCTTACAATTTAGTTGCTGCCACCCAAATTGTAAGCACTCCAATAACTACAGCTGGGTCAGATGTATTAACCATACCAACCACAGGTGATTTGACCATGTGGTTATGTAACTCAGCACGTAGCATCACAGCAAGTCGTCAGGGACTATTATTCCTTGATTACATATTATTAGTACCTAGAATTAACGAACAATAGTAACCATATTTCAGAAAATCTATGAATCAAATTAAATATTACATAGCGACTATAGTCTTAGTTGTAGGGTTAGGCCATTCGGTTTATGCTCAAAAAGGAGTTTTCCCAGCTAAAATATCAGGTACTGTATATGAGTCAGCTACAGGTAAACCACTTCCGGGAGCTAAGGTATCTATTCTGGGAGTCACTTCTGTCATCACAAGCGACAGTGGAACTTTCGTACTCAAGAAAAGCATTAAAGGTGCTTTGCTTGAAGTGTATGCTCCTGGATTTGCAACAAAATTAGTACCTGTTGTTGAGGGTAAATCTTTAAAGGTGTCACTACATGATGACTCTTTCAAAGGTAAATATGAAATTGTTGTAACACCATTCGACATGACCAATGTAGCTAAAACATCCAGTGCTATTTCATCGCATGAAAACAGGGATGATTACAAGCTTGGTGCAGCAACAATTGAAACCGTTTTACAAGGGAATTTAAACGGAATAAATACTGTTTCGCGTTCAGGTGCACCCGGAAGCGGAGCCAATATGTTTGTTAACGGCTTCAATTCTTTGAACGCAAATACTCAACCATTGATTATTGTTGATGGAGTTCAATACGAAAACCAAACAATATATTCGTTGATAGGTGGCAATAATATTTCAACTCTGTCAGATATCGATGTAAAGGATATTGAAAATGTAACTGTATTGAAAAATGGCGCATCAATTTATGGTTCAAAAGCAGCTAATGGCGTGATATTAATCAACACTATTCAAGCAAAAGACCCGGCGACTCGTATCAATTTCTACGCATACTCAGGTGTTAACTTCGAGCCAAACAACAAATACAAGATGATGGATGCGTATAATTACAAAAATTATTTAACGGATATGTCGTCAAGTAGGGGAATGTCAACGAATGAAATTCAAGCCTTACCATATATTAATACTGAAAAACCTGTTGTTGAAAATTGGGGCGTATCCGGCAATAAAGACTATTATCGTTACAATCAATCTACCAACTGGCAAGATGAGGTATTCAACAATTCCATCAACCAAAATTATCACCTCAACATTACAGGTGGTAATGATGCAGCACTTTATTCTATTTCATTTGGTTATTTGGGACATGGTGGTATGGTCGATAAAACATCGTTATCACGTTACACAACCCGTGTTAATGCAAAAATAAAAATGACAGAATGGTTCAAACTGAACGCCAACATGAGTTTTGTGTATTCTGAAAGAACATTAGCGTATGAGGGGTTGAACAGAAATTTCAATCCGGTATATGCAGGCTTAATCAAGGCTCCTTTTACGGCTGCGAATGTGTATAATGTTGCCGGTGAAGTGACTCCAAATCTTGAAAATGCTGATATTTTCAACGTGTCAAATCCACAAGCTATTATTAATAATAGTGCTACCGAAGACAACCGATTCCGCTTCACTGCAAACATGAATGGAATATTCACAGTTTCTAAAGACATAAATGCGAGTGTGTTAATTGGTCTCACTACAGATAAAGTTTCAGAAAAAGTATTTATGCCTCTGGCAGGAATCTACCATACTCCACTACCTAATGCAATAATTACAAATGAATCTCAACAATTGAGAAACCATTTTTTGCAAATAAATACAGATGCTCGATTGACCTATAAACATACTTTTAATTATGTTCATGATGTAACCATTCATTTAGGCTCACGTTTTCAATCCAGCAACTCTGAACTTGATTGGGGAAAATCTTATAACAGCTCAAGTGATGAAATGAAAGCGCTGGGAGATGGATTAAATTACCTTGCCCAAATTGGCGGTTCTCTAGGAACTTGGAAAACACTATCAAATTATCTTAATGCTGATTACAGTTACCAAAATCGTTATTTTCTATCAATCAATGCAGCGTTAGATGGTTCTTCCAGATTTGGGAAAGATGCGGCAGGATTCAAACTGCTTGACGGCAAATTTGGTTTATTTCCTTCGATTGATGGCGCATGGCTGGCTAGTTCAGAAAACTTTATGAAAAATCAGCAAGTTTTTGATGTTTTGAAATTGAGATCAGGTTTTTCTATAACCGGTAATGATGATATAGGTAATTATACTGCAAGAAATTATTATATCCCACAAGGACTTTTAGGAGCATATGGCTTGGTTAGAGGTAATATCCCAAATTCTCAGTTGCAATGGGAAACCAATAAAAAAGCAAACTTCGGGATTGATGCTTCGTTCTTAAAAGAAAGATTAAACATTAGTTTAGACTTGTATACCAGCAGAACAGAAAATCTGATCAACATAAAAAATATTGATGCAACTTCTGGCGTGGGTGTTTCAATCTCCAATGATGGCTCATTACGTAATAATGGAATTGATTTAAGCATCAGTGGTCGAATCATTAATCATCCTAATTTGAAATGGGATATGGGAGTTAATGTCTCAACCTACAAAAATAAATTATTGTCAAGATCAAATGCTGAATCGTTCGCTACAATTAACGGTGCTACCATCAGAACTAAAGTTGGTTCACCCCTTGGTCAGTTCTACGGCTATCAAACAGCTGGAATTTTTAAATCTCAATCTGAAGCTACAGCGGCAAACCTGATTATCAAAAACTCAGACGGTAGCACGCTTCCCTTCACAGCTGGGGATGTAAAATTTGTTGATCAAAGTGTAAATGGAGTAAAAGATGGTATTATCAATGAAAATGACATGGTGGTGATTGGAGATCCAAATCCTGATTATTATGGTTCTATCACAAATAAAATTCAATGGAAACGTTTCACCCTCAATACTTTATTCACATTCTCCATTGGAAATGATGTCTACAATGCACTCAGATCTAATCTGGAATCATTTTCAAACACTGACAATCAAACCATTGCAGCTATTTATCGCTGGAAAACTGATGGACAGCTGACCAATACACCAAAAGCTGTTTGGGGCGATCCAATGGGAAATGCACGTTTCTCTGACCGTTGGATAGAAGATGGTTCATATATCCGATTAAAAAGTGTAACGCTTTCATACGATTTTAAAATTAAAACCGGCTTTATTAATGGTCTTCAAATGTATGTAACTGGTAATAATTTGTTAACTGCTACTAAATACTTAGGATACGATCCTGAATTCAGTTCAAGTTCAAATCCGTTGAGCTATGGTATCGACAATGGCATATCTCCTCAACCCAGAACAATATTGTTCGGAGTAAAAATTGGACTTTAATATTCTGAAAACAACACAAATAAATAACTATTTACTTATGAAATATATAAATATAATAACAGGTATATCGTTGTATGCTCTTTTATTATTGAGCTTTAGCTCATGCCGGGATATTTTAGACACTGATCCAAAAGAAGTGGTGGAGAGCGCTAATAATTTTCAAAATGTGTATGATGCTGACAATGCTATTTGGGGATTGTATGGTAAAGTCTCCAATCTGGCTGAAAACGTAGTTGTACTTAATGAGTTACGTGCTGACATGATGGACGTAACTCCAAATTCTACAGCCGACCAAATCAGTCTTAATAATCATACTGAAACCGAAAGTAATTCGTACTGCAATGTGAAACCTTTTTACGAAGTAATTCTTAACGCAAATGACATCCTGAGCAATTTCGACAAGATGTTAGCAAACAAAAAAATATCTAAAGACAATTACGATGTAAGATATTCGGATGTAGTGGCTATACGTAGTTGGACTTATTTACAACTAGGAATACATTTCAAAGATGTTACTTATGTTACAGATCCATTGCTTTCAATTGAAGCTTTAAGTGATTCAGCTAATTTGCAAAAAAAATCACTTGATGAATTAATTCCACAATTGATTTCTGATATGGAACATGTACCAACATTGGTGCCAAATACTCTTTCATCTTATTATAATCAAACAATTACAGACAACAATAAAACATTCTTTCTTAATCTGCAATTTATTGATAAACATATCCTTTTGGGTGACCTGTATCTATGGAACAATCAGTATGTTGCCGCAGGGACACAGTACAAAGCATATATGGATGCCGCAGACGCAATATCAAACAAGACAAATATAAAAAACAAAGTAAGTACGTGGGTTTGGACCAATGGTTCGACAGAACCTCGCTTCCAAATTTGTTACCAACGTTACAAAGAGCTGGATGTAACTTCATATAGAAATATGTGGAAAGAAATGTTCATACGCCCTTCTACCGATAATGCAACTTCAGGTTCGATAGGATTACAAGATGAAATGATTTGGATGTTTAGTTATAGCGGGTCAGTAAATTCTGTTAGCCCATTTGTCAAACTATTTGCAATCAATGGCGAAGGCAAATACCAAATAAAACCATCAGCATACGCAATTGACAGTCTCTGGGAAACCCAAGTACAACAATCTAATGGTTTCGTATTCGACGGACGTGGTAGGGAATCTTCATTCGACTATGTAAACGGACAACCTGTAGTTTTAAAATATCTGTATGATTACTATAACACAAGCACTACTGATGTAAATAAAACAATTCATTTGGATTATAATAACATCACAAACAAGTTAACAAAGCCTGGAAAGTGGTTTTTATACCGTGCAGCATTATTGCACTTACGATATGCCGAAGCAGCAAACAGAGCCGGTTATCCAAGGTTAGCTTATGCTTTATTGAACAATGGAGTAAAATCAAACTTTGATTGGATAATGGCAGACGGAAAAACCTACAGGTCAGATAAAGAAGGTGTTCAATATAGTAGTTTTAAACCTGCTAATGACACAGATCCTGCAAAACCATATCCAGCACCTTTCTATTTGGATGCTCGTCAAAATGATGCACCATACACCTATTTACGTTCTCCATGGAGAGAAAATGGTGGTATTCGTGGTCGTGCATATCTGAACAATATTACCACGCCTGCCTATGTACATGATGGTATTGGCGACGACCACAATGATTCTATTCAGTGGATTGAACAATCGTTGATTAAAGAAGCTGCCCTAGAATGTGGATTCGAAGGTCAACGGTGGGGTGATTTACTTCGCGTTGCTCGTAGAAATAGCAAAGAAGGTAAAGGAGCAGTCTCAACAATTATGAGCAATGCTATTGCACGTAAGTTTAACGCAGCTAAAACTGCAGCTCCAAGCATAAACGAAAGCAATTTATTCCTTCCAATGAAGAAATAGGAAAAGAAAATGCTAAAACCGAAAGCCCCATTAAAAAATCACAATGATTTTTTAATGGGGCTTTTCAAATAGTTAACTGGGAACAGAAGTAATTGAGCAAAAAAAGGCGGCACAAAGAACTGTTTATAGTCTTTGCCCGCCTTCAGCAGATTACCTATTATTTCTTTTTCAAAGCTAATTTTGCAAGTTTATCAGCAGCCTTTTTTTCTCTCGCCAACTTTAAAGCTTGCTTACGTTCTTCCATTACTTTTTTTGCGTATTCTATATAAGGCACTATGTAACGTAATTTTTTCGTCTCTAGTAAATCATTCATCGTTATCATGATTCCAGTCTCGTAAACCGAACCAAAATCAGCATCAAAGATAGAACCAAATACACGCATGGTATCTGTCAAACCAATATAAGCATTGAACATCGACGGAATAGTTTCACCCTCGGCTCTAACCGCTTTTTGTAGTGCCTTGAAGTTATGCGCAGAATCTTTCTCTACAAAAACCTTTTTTGCTAAAGCCTTACTCTTTGCACTTACCTGCACTTCTTTGTGTGGCAAAATAAGTTGATCCGGATCTGGGAAATAACGGAACATATATTCATAAATCAGCTCACGAGCCACAACCGGGAAATTATTATAAATCGTCACCTTTCCAATAAAATAACGAGCATCTTTTACCGTATGAATCAAAGCACCCAGTCCATCCCACAAATTATCGAGTGCAAAAAGGCTTTTAGTACCCATTTTAGAAGTTTGATAATCGGGTTGAACAAATGCACGTCCCAACTCTATTGTGTACGGTAAAAACTCTTTTATAAATTGGTCACTGAAATGAAACAAGTGAGACATCACAAATTTTGGCTGACCATTTTCATAAAAGTCAACCTCTACACCCGGTAAGTAACGATATCCACCAATAATTTCAAAAGCGATAGGATCCCAAACAATTAGTTGATAATATGGTTTCTCCATATAATCATACTCATCTGTGTCAATTTCTTCACCTGTTCCACCTCCACCCGATCGAAATGAGATTTCACGTAATCGTCCAATTTCCCGCATTACATTTGGTGCATTGTGGGCAGTGACAACGTAAATATCGTTGTGGGCTTTATTGGTAGGACGAAGAAACAAGTCCTTTGTAAGTTCTCGTTTTAAAATTTCTTTGTCTACAGGTGCAATAATTGGTTTCATCATAGAAATGCGTTGAATAATGACCATCAAGTGAAATGGTACTACAAAAGTAAGCTTTTTTTGATGTTTGTCCCAACACTTTAAAAGTAATTATGTACGTTTTTGGAAATAAAAATGCCCTTTTTATATTAAACTTTCAGTGTTTGCACACTTATAATTGAAATGTGCGAAATAAAGCTGACAATATGTAAATCTGGCTTCATAAAAAGAAATCTCCATGAATAAAATATTCATGGAGATTTAATATTGTGCTGTCAGAAAAAAAATTAGCGAGCCAACAAGGTCTTTACTTTTTCTGAGATTAATCGTCCTTCTGTTTTTCCGGCTAATTGTTTGCTTGCTACTCCCATCACCTTTCCCATATCTTGCGGTCCGGTAGCACCTACTTGCGCTATTATAGCAGCCACAGCAGCTTCCAATTCGGCAGCAGTCATTTGTGTTGGCAGGTATTTTTCAATGACTGCAGCTTCAGCCAGTTCGTTTTCAGCCAATTCGGGTCTGCTTTGCTCCGTATAGATCTGAGCAGATTCTTTACGTTGCTTAATCATCTTTTG
>Ga0302165_10000309_pt1 | contig 18990 bp, 12 predicted proteins | sample I_Fen_E3_2_FD_193499 | JGI IMG/M metagenome (GOLD analysis project Ga0302165, IMG submission 193499) | Peat permafrost microbial communities from Stordalen Mire near Abisko, Sweden - I_Fen_E3_2 | ecosystem: Environmental > Terrestrial > Soil > Wetlands > Permafrost | place: Sweden: Abisko...
CTAATTAAAATAGGTTTGATAGGCGGAATGTTCCTGGTAATGTGCACGGTTCAGGTATTTGCTCAAATGGTAGGGGCACCTTATATGCCTTACGTGAAACCGGTTACTATCCCTGCTAATCTTACCCTGGGGCAAAATGCAAAATACATGTTAGCTTCTATTTATGATGCCGACTACCTGCCGTATACTACACCTACGGCAACAGCTATTACGGGCGCAGTGGCTGCTGACGGCACAGCCGAAAGTACCGTGATAAACATTCAGGGTAGCATTAGCACCACGGGTGTAACCGTGTATATACCAGCTACCGCTACCGGTAGCGGCATACTGGGTGTTTACAGCACCACCATTACGGTACCGGCAGGGATGACCGAAGACGGCGTGAGCCGTAACCTGACCCTCTCGTGGGCAGCGCAGGCCTATACTAAGGCTAGTATCAGCATTACGGCTACTTTGGCCGCTGTGGGTGGCACGTTCAATGCCAAAAAATTAGACATTAACGGCGGTATGGGTAACGATTTCTTGGGTGTGTTGCTGGGCTCGTTTAGCTACCCTTACAACAATGCCGGCGCTACCACTACCTACCAGGTGCGCGATATGGCAGGCATCCCCGACCGGATGTTTGGGAAGTATGACATCGGCAATACCTCCACCTACGAGCACAACTTTATTTATGTGCCTGTGGTGGGTGAGGATGGCAATATCTGGCTGAATAACAACCTGGGGGCCGACTATGCCAATATAAGCAGCAGTAGTTTTAGCCCGGCCACTCAAGCTACAGCATACAATGATTACCATGCTTACGGTAGCCTGTTCCAATGGGGCCGCTGCCCCGACGGGCACGAACTGATAAGCTGGAGTACGGGCACGACGGGTACGCTAAAATATGGTACTACAACAACCCTTAGTACTACCGATACACCTAATAGTGCTAGGTTTATAATAAATCCAAGCGTTACATCGGCCGATTGGCGCAGTCCTACGAACGATAACCTGTGGCAGGGCGAGGCTGGTACAAACACTCCCTGCCCGAATGGCTTCAGGATGCCTACATTCCTCGAACTAATAACCTTGTTCAATTACTATGGTGGAAGTGTCGAAGGTGGCTATGATAGTGCAATGAAGTTCACCACATGCATGAATGTGTCACACGTCGATGGAACAATCACTTATGATTTTGCTCCTAGTGGAACATTCTGGTCTGGAAATGTATGGGACACAGGAAGCCAGTATGCGCTTGGAGTGAGGCTAGTCGGAGGGGGGAGCACCTATGGGAGTTTTTTCCGGAGTGACGGTAATGCTGTACGTTGCATCAAAAACTAGGGGATAGTTAATAGTTCATAATTAATAGAGTGTAGCGTTGAAAGTGGTAAGAATAAAGTAAAGACAAAAAAGGGAATATGAGTATACATACTAAAACAGGTTTGATGGGTGGGAAACACACCTAACTGATTTCAAAAACCTATTAGGTTTAGGGTACAAAGGACACGGAAAAAGAAATAGGATGGTGATAAATGCAATTAAAATATTAACCTATTAAAAACAGAAAAACATGGCAGTAACCTATGTAGTGGTAGAACGCGGCAATCCGCAGAAACAAGAGGAACCCAAAAAGTATTATGCCCAGGCAAAGGCGTCGGGCGAGTTGACATTGAAAAAACTGAGCAAAGAGATAGCTCAGGGCAGCACCACGGTGAGCGACACCGATGTGCTGGCAGTATTGAACGATCTGACAAAGATTCTGTCACGCCACCTGGCCGACGGTGAGATAGTACGCTTTGGTGACTTCGGAGCGTTCCAGATCACTCTTTCGGGCAGCGGTGCCGCCAGTGCCGATAAGTACAATGCTTCGCTTATCAATGGAGGCAAAATCACCTTCCGCCCGGGAGTAGACCTGAAAGAGGTGCTGGCCACCCTGAAATACGAACGGGTGAAGTGATGCAAAAGGGGCGTTCCTTTCGGGGGAAACGAACGCTCCATTTGCTGAAAACGAACGCCCCGGCAGGAGATAATCCACAAGAGGTCTGAACTGTGTGGTGAATACTATTGATAGAGATTGATAGGAAGAAAATTAAAAGGTTATTGCAGCTTCAGACCTCTACTTCCATTGCTCCGGCAAGTGAAAAACGGGGATAAGTGATAAGTGATTAGTGATAAGTGATTAATGGTTGAGAATGTAGAGTTGAGAGTGTAGAGTTGAGAGAGTGGAGTTGAGAGTGTGGAGTTGAAAGTTAAGAGTGTAGAGTTGAAAGAGGGAAGACAAAAGAATAAAGACAAAAAAGGGAATATGAGTATATACAAAAAAATAGGTTTTATAGGCGGAATGTTTCTGGCTATGTGTACGGCTCCGGCTCCGGCATTTGCCCAGATGCCGGGTATGCCCTATATGCCGTATGTTAGCACGGTGCCCCAGAACCTCACGCTGGGTAAGAACCAGACCTATTTTGTCGCCTCGATATACGATACCGACTACCTGCCTTACACGGCAGCCTCCACAGCTGCTGCTACGGGCGCCGTGGCTGCCGATGGCACGGCCGAAAGCACGACGATAAACGTGCAGGGCACTATCACCACCACGGGTGTAACCGTTTACATTCCGGCCACGGCTACCGGCAGCGGAGCATTGCAGGCTTACACCAGTCAGCCTGTTACCGTGCCGGCCGCTATGACCGAAGACGGCATCAGCCGCGATTTGATTCTCTCGTGGGGAGCACAGAACTATACCAGTAGCACCACTGCCATCAAGGCCACCCTGAAAGCCGTGGGCGGTACGCTCAATATCAAAAAGCTGGATATTAACGGTGGTCTCGGCAGCGACAATCTGGGCGTATTGCTGGGCTCGCTGACTTATCCGTACGACAAGGCCGGTGATAAGGCCTCCTTCCAGGTGCGCGATACCCCGGGCTTCCCCGACGGGATGTTCGGCAAGTACGACCTTGGTAATACCACCACCTATGAACATAACTTTCTGTACACTCCGGTAACGGGAGAAGACGGCAACGTTTGGCTGAACAACAACCTGGGAGCCGATTACGCCAATGTAAATTCGGCCAGCTTTAGCCCGGCAACGCAGGCTACCGCCTACAACGACTATAACGCCTACGGTAGCCTCTTCCAGTGGGGCCGCAAGCCTGACGGGCACGAACTGATAAGTTGGACAAGCAGTACAGCTGGTGCACCTGTCAATACGCCTACTACTGGTGTGAATAGTGATGCACCTACCAATGCTTTGTTTATTGCCGAACCAGATGCTCCTTACGATTGGCGTGTGAGCCAGGATGATGCGTTATGGGCTACTGAGGCGAGTGCTAATAACCCTTGCCCAAGTGGCTTCCGCGTACCTGCTAATGCTGAGCTTACTGTTTTAGTATCGGCTGCTGGTATTACTAGTTTCACCACTGCTGCTAACTCCAGACTCAGGTTTACTATTCCAGGTACCCGCCACACCGACGGTCCACTCTATAGTATTGGTGTAACCGGCAACTACTGGAGTGGTTCTGTGAGTGGAACTAACACGTATTACCGTTACTTTAACAGCAGTGTTACGGGCACGAGTGCGGATTATCGGGCGGACGGGTTTACTGTTCGTTGCGTGATGAACAACCCAACGGTTACGGCGCTTAGCTGTGGCTCGGCTGCGGTAAGCCCGACAACGGTGTCTGCCGGGGCAAGTTATAGCGGCACAGCCACCGTGCCTTACACGGGCGGTAACGGGTTATCGTACCCAGCCGGTGCGGGCGTTGCCAGCACGGGGGTAACGGGGCTTACAGCTACCCTGCAGGCAGGCACGCTGGCCAGCGGCGCGGGTAACCTTAGCTACACCATCAGCGGTACGCCTTCGGGCACAGGCACCGCCACTTTTGCCGTCACCTTTGGTGGGCAGAGCTGCTCGTTTAGCGTAACGGTATCGGCTTACACCATTCCTGCCACCATTACCCTGGGGCAAAATGCGAAATACATGGTAGCTTCTATTTACGATACGGATTATCTGCCTTATACTGCCCCTACGGCAGTAGCTGCCACGGGAGCGGTGGCTGCCGATGGCACTGCCGAGAGTACCGCGATAAACGTGCAGGGCAGCATCCCTACCACGGGTTTAACAGTGTATATACCAGCTACCGCTACAGCCAGTGGCACCTTGCCGGCTTTTAGCAGCACTATCACCATACCCGCTGCTATGACCGAAGACGGCATCAGCCGCAATGTGACCCTCTCGTGGGCATCGAAGACTTATACCAGTAGCACTACTTACATTACGGCAACACTAGCTGCCGTAGGTGGCACGTTGAATGCCAAAAAGCTGGATATTAACGGCGGTATAGGTAACGATGTCTTAGGCGTGCTGCTGGGTGCATTTAGCTATCCATACAATAATGCGGGAAATACCAGCACCTACCAGGTGCGCGACATAGCGGGCATTCCCGATAGGATGTTCGGCCAACACGATATTGGCAATACCACTACCTACGAGCATAATTTTATATATGTACCTGTGATGGGCGAAGACGGTAAAATATGGTTAAATAACAACCTGGGTGCCGACTACGCCAACGTAAGCTCTACCAGCTTTAATCCCGCGCAGCAAGCAACCGCTTACAACGACTACCACGCTTATGGCAGCCTCTTCCAATGGGGCCGCTGTCCCGATGGACACGAGTTGATAAGCTGGAGTAGCAGTAGCGCTGGTACGGTTAAATACAGCACTACTTCCACTCTTAGTACTACCGACACACCTAATAGTTCTTCGTTTATAATAAATGCAAGTTCACCCTACGATTGGCGTAACCCTAAGAACGACAACTTGTGGCAGGGCGAAACCGGCATTAACAATCCCTGTCCCAGCGGGTTCAGGGTGCCTACCGTGGCAGAACAAAACACCTTGTTTGCGGCGGCCGGCATAACCAATTCAGCCACCGCCGCCACCTCTAAACTTAAGTTTTCTGTTTCGGGCAGCCACTATAACAACGACGGAACGCTTGGCGATGTAGGCGACCACGGCAACTCCTGGAGTAGTTCGGTTAATGGCACTACCACCTACAACCGCACCATTAACAGCAGTACCACTTACGCGACTGGCAGCAGCAGTCGTGCTGCCGGCATTGCGGTCCGCTGCCTGGGAAACTAGGAGAGTTGGTTAATGATTAATGATAAATGGTTGATAGTTAATAGTGTTGAGAGTGTTGAGAGTGTTGAGTTGAAAATGTAAAATGTAGCGTTGAAAGTGGGAAGTAAAGTAAAGACAAAAAAGGGAATATGAGTATATACAAAAAAATAGGTTTGATGGGCGGAATGCTCCTGATGGGAATGCTGGCTACTGTACAGGCTCAGGTGCAGACGCTGAAGGGCTGCTTCCCGCAACTCAGGGGGAGCGACATAACGCTGAGCGGCTACGACGGCTTTCGCGAAAAGGAGCTGAGCAAAGCCCAATGCGATAGCACGGGTCGGTTCACGCTCAGCTATCCGGCAAGCTACACCGGTGCCGCCATGCTGCAAGCCAAAGGCGCGCAGGGGGTGGTGGTGCTGCTCAACCGCGAGAATTTCGGTCTGCAATGGGACAATGTGCAGGATCTGAACAGCCTGAAGTTTACGGGCTCGCCCGAGAACGAAGCCTTTGCTAAAGGCATAGCCGTAAACGGAGAGGCCGAGCAGAAACTGGCAGGGCTCCGGTACCTGTTGCCGAAATACGAAGAGAAATCGAAACAACAGCAGTGGTTAGTGAAAGAAACAGGCGTTCAGGAGAAGCAATTTCAGGGATTTATCGACAAGCTGCCGTCGGGTAGCTATGCATCGAAGTATTTGACCATCCGAAAATTTGTGGCCGATATGTATGCCGCCTCCACGCGTAAAGATACCACCGGGTTGGCCCGGATAGAAGTTGGTTTTGCCAAACTGGATTTTGCCGATGAGGCGCTCTGGCAGTCGGGACTGGCAGTGGATTTGTTTACAGGTTTCTATCAGCTGCTCGAAGGGTATGGCGATGAAGCAACGATAAGTGCAAAGGCCAACCGGGCTACCGACGCCTGGGTGAAAGCGTTGACAACCAATTTGCCCAGACAACAGGAGGTGGCGGAATATTGCTTTAAGCAGTTGGAAAAAAAGGATCTGACACAGGCTTCCGAATACCTGGCCAAAGTGATGCTCAACCAGTCGGGCTGCCAGCTGGACGAAAAACGGACAGAGCTGTTTGAGCAGTACCGCAAAATGGCGGAAGGGAATACGGCTCCCGACATAACCCTACCGGACGGGAGGAAGCTGAGTGAGCTTAGTGGTAAATATAAACTGGTGGTATTTGGTGCCAGCTGGTGCCCCGACTGTCAGAAAGATTATCCCTCGCTGGTGGGGAGTTACAAGCGGATAAAGGAAAAGTACGATATGGAATGTGTGTATGTGTCGCTGGATACAGATAAAAAGGCCTGTGATGACTTTTACAAGGAAGCGCCTTTTATGGTGAGTTGTGATACCAAAGGCTGGAATGGTTCGACGGTAAAAGACTATTGTGTGGTGGCAACACCGACTATGTATCTGCAGGATAAAAAATTACAGATAATAAAAAGAATAGTGAATCCGCAACAGTTGGAAGCGTTTATGGGAAAATAGATACGAGATGCAAGATATTAGATGCTAGATGCAAGATATTAGATACAAGTTATGAGTACAGTAATCTGAATGTTGCTTTGAAAAATATATTATTAAATATTTAGAATTACTTGTATAAAAGAACTGATTATCATTCAGTTTGCCTAGTCAAAATAAAACACGATAGTCCCAATTTCGGGATTGTGCTGAATTGTTTTGAAGTACACAAAAGATAATATCGATAGATATTATTTAAAAACGGATATTCATATAAAAGAAACCATGCTAAAAAGAAGTGTTTTGATAAAGATTACCAAGTTATATCGACTATTGCCGGTTATACTCATTCTGTTGGCGACGAAAGCCAATGCGCAGATGGCCGAGTATAACACGGGAAACTTTTGGGTATATGCTACACAACAAAAGTCGGTATTGATGGATTTTGTCAATTCGTCGACAGGTGTATTTATGAACAACGGAACGACTTATTATTTGGGCAACTACCAGAACGACGGCACCGTGGGGTATGACAATACGCTGACGGTGAATCCCGGTTTAAGTAGCTTCGCAGGTACTTCGGCGCAGACGATAAGCGGAAGTGGCACCACGACGTTCTACAACATGCAGTTCTCGGGGCTGTCGTTCAGTCTGCAGCAACCGGTAAGCGTTGTTAACCAGCTCGATCTGAGTAACGGTATTGTTACGGCACAGCAGACCACTTTGCAAACGGTGATGAATGAGGTGCAAATGAGCGCCGGTTCGTCGTGGGTCAATGCTTCGTCGGCTTCGTTTGTCGATGGTTTTGTACAAAAAACAGGCAACACGGCCTTCACATTCCCCATCGGCAACAGCAGTTATTACCGTCCGCTCACCCTTGCAGCACCGGCTCAGGCTACCGACGTATTCACAGCCCGCTATATCTATGCCGACCCCACGGTCGGTGGCTATAGCCGCACGGCGAAAGCAAGCGGAGTGGGAGAGGTAAGCGACAAAGAATACTGGATACTTAAGCGGACAACGGGTAGTTCTTCGCCGCAGGTAACCCTTAGCTGGAGCAGCACCAGTGCTACCGTGCCTTCCGATTTGTCGCGGTTGCAGGTAGTGCGCTGGGACGGTAGCCAGTGGATAAGCGAGGGCAATGCCTCCACCACAGGCGATGCCACTGCCGGCACCATCACGGCCAACATGACGGGCTACGGGGTGATAAGTCTTGCGGTGAAAAGTGCCACCAAGCAGCTGGACGTGAAAGCTTATTTGCAAAGTCTGTGGAATAGCAGCACACTGAAAATGAATCAGTGCCTGACAGATGATGGCGTTACTCCGCAATTTACTACAGCTGTCGATGCCGTATCGGTAGAGCTGCACAAAGCTTCCGATTATTCAACAATTATTTATACGGCAAGCGGCCTGATGTTGGAGCCTGACGGTACCATTCACTCATCAGGGTCGACCGCCGTCGATATTCCGGGCACCTATACCGGAAACTATTATATCACCATTAAAACGCGTAACCATGTGGAGACGACTTCAGCTTCGGCGCTGTCGTTTGCCGCCGACAATATAAGTTGTGATTTCACCACGGCTGACTCTCAGGCTTATGGAAGTAATCAGGTGAAACTGAAAACCGGAGTGTATGGGGTTTATGCGGGAGATATTACAGGAAAAACATCGACTCAGGATCAAATGGTGAATGGACGAGATGTGTCCCAAGTCTTTTCACAAGCAAATTTATCTACCGCAGGATATGCAAAAGAAGATATGAATGGAGACGGAATGGTCAATGGACGAGATATAAATCGTGTATTCTCGAATGCTAATCTGTCTATATATGCCATATTACCCTAAAAACAGAATGAAAAACAATAAATATATTTTGATATGAGAACGAAATTTACGCTAATACTAAAAGTATTCTTCTCAATTTTATTCAGCAGTGTCTGTTTAGGATTGCAAGCTCAAACACAAACGGTTCCGAGCTTTACATTTACCATTCAGAATGAGGTGCAAACATCAGACCGGACTTTGGAATATGATGGTTATATTCTAAGCACCGATCCATCTACGGTTCTTGAAGTTTCCAACACCGATTTTGCCGTGACATTTAATACCGCCATGCTGAATGGAGGAACCATCACAGCAGCACTGGTCTCGGGCAGTTCTCAGATGAGTGCATCGCAGCAGCCAACCGTTAAAGTTTTATCGACTGGTGGTGTAACAACCGTTTATGCATATAGTTATTCTATCTCAGGCAAGGGAACGGGGACAACCATAAGTTCTACGGCTCCTGGTACCCGGTTTTGTAGAATAAAAGTGACCAATACGGTACCTTTTGCTTCTGTTACGGCCGATTTGGCTCATCATCTTCTCGGAGTACCCGCAGAAACAACTCTTGGCTATTATGATCAGATAGATGGAGGTAGCTATGATCTTGACATAAATTCTTCTACGTGCTATACCAGTACGGTAAATCCGGTTTTGAATACCGCAGGCACCGTCACCACGGATGCGGTAAGTTCGACCACCAATGTAGCCAGCGGATCGGTAACCGGTTTAGGATCGCCTTACCCTACTAGTTATGGATTTGTGTATAGCAGCACCAATACCATACCCACTACATCGGATAGTTATGTAAGCAAAGGGCCGGCGTCGTCCACCGGCAGTTATACCTCTTTATTGACGGGCTTGACAGCCGGCACAACCTATTATGTGCGGGCATATGCCACCAACAGTGTGGGGACCAGCTATGGAAATGTTGTCTCCTTTGTGGCTGCGAATTTGGCACCTACAGGATTGAGTTATACCACTCCGAATGTTTATACTACAGGAACGGCTATTACATCACTGAGTCCAACAGTAACAGGTTCTGTAGTCAGTTATAGTGTTAGTCCTGCTTTGCCAGGCGGCTTGTTGTTTAATACGTCAACCGGAGTGATTAGCGGTACTCCGACAGCTGTTTCTGCGGCTACTACCTACACTGTTACGGCCACCAATGCCAACGGTAGTACTAACGGTACGTTGAACATAACGGTAAATGATGTGGCTCCTACTGGTATTACATACACTACTCCGAATGTTTACACCAAAGGCAGCGCCATTACATCGCTCAGTCCTACTGTAACAGGCGGTACACCAACCAGCTATAGTGTTAGTCCTGCTTTGCCAAGCGGCTTGTCATTTAATACGTCAACGGGTGTTGTCAGCGGTACCCCGACAGCGGTTTCTGCGTCCACAATGTATACGGTTACGGCAAGTAATCCTAACGGTAGTGTAAATGGAACGTTCAGTATCACCGTAAATGATGTGGCACCCACCAGTATTGCTTACGCGACACCGAATGTTTTCACCAAAGGCAGTGCCATTACATCGCTTAGTCCGACTGTTACAGGAGGCACACCTTCAGGTTATTATATAAGTCCTGCATTGCCAAATGGTTTGGCGTTTAGTACAGCAACGGGTGTTATTAGTGGAACTCCGACGGTGGTTTCTGCAACCGCTACCTACACTGTTACAGCAACCAATGCCAACGGTAGCGTCAACGGAACGTTAAGTATAACTGTTAATGAAGTGGCGCCTGCCGGCTTAAACTACACTACACCGAATGTCTTTGTAAGAGGAACTACTATTACGCCACTTACTCCTACAGTCAGTGGTGGAATAGTTGCAAACTACAGCATTAGTCCCGCTTTACCAGCAGGTCTGTCCATCAATGCTTCTACCGGTATTATCAGCGGTACACCGACTGTAGTTGCTGCTGTGGCCAATTATACTGTAACAGCCACTAATACGGGAGGAAGTGTTGCAAAGGTTGTGAATATAACCGTTAATGAGGCCGCTCCAAGCGGATTGAGTTATACCACTCCCAATGTGTTTGTTCGTGGAACCGGCATAACATCTCTTGTGCCTACTATAAGCGGAGGTGTAGTTACCAGTTACAGTGTTAGCCCTGCTTTACCTGCCGGACTTTCTATCAACACATCTACCGGTATTATCAGTGGTACGCCTTCAGTTGTTTCGACAATGAACAGTTATACTGTAACGGCTGCTAATGCAACCGGTAGTACCTCGTTTGTTTTGTCTGTTACGGTTAATGAGGCAGCACCTAGTGGATTGAGTTATACCACACCAAATGTATTTACCAAAGGAATGGCTATAACTTCGTTAGCACCTATTGTCAGCGGTACAGTGACCAGCTACAGTGTCAGCCCTGCGTTACCTACTGGTTTATCGATTAATGCTACTAACGGTATTATCAGTGGTACCCCTACTGCAGTTGTTGGTCAGAGTAACTATACGGTTATTGCTGCCAATGCCGGTGGAAATATCTCGTTTACCATTAGTATTGCCGTAAATGATATTGCGCCTGTTGGATTGAGCTATCAGACACCTAACGTATTTACCAAAGGAACAGCCATCACACCGCTCAGTCCTACTGTCAGTGGCGGTACGGTGACCAGTTATAGTATAGTTCCGGCATTGCCCTCAGGCCTTTCTTTCAATAGTAGTACGGGAGTTATCAGTGGTAGCCCGACAGCAGTTGCATCGGCCACTAATTATACTGTAACAGCCGTCAACTCGGGAGGTAGTGTAAGTTTTGCATTGAGCCTTACAGTAAATGATATTCCGCCTGCAGGTTTGAGTTACATTACACCCAATGTGTTTAATAAAGGTACTGCCATTGCGGCTTTGTCTCCGATTGTGAGTGGAGGTTCTGTAACCAACTACAGTGTGAGTCCGGCATTGCCCGCCGGGTTGTCTATCGATGCCACTACCGGTGTTATCAGCGGTACGCCGACGGCAATCTATTCGGCTGCCAATTATGCGGTCACAGCCAGCAATACGGGTGGTAGCACATCATTTACGGTAAATATTACAGTGCTTGATGCCGCTCCGAGTGGATTAAAATATACTACACCTAATGTGTTTACCAAAGAAGTGTCGATTGTGTTATTGACTCCAACCGTTAATGGTGGTACAGTAACCGGTTATAGCGTGAGTCCTGCTCTGCCCGCTGGTTTGTCCATCAATACTACGACGGGTGTAATAAGTGGCACTCCAACAGCAGTATCTGCAACGGGTAATTATATGGTAACAGCATCCAATTCGGGAGGTAGCTGTACGTTTGCAGTAACAATTACGGTTAATGACGACATTACCATGAGTCCGTTGGCAGCTCCTTCGGCAGGTTGCGAAGCTTCTGATCTGGCATTAACTTATACGGTGTTGAGCGGAGTCCCAACTCAGTATCAGGTCAAGTTTAATAATCAAGCCATACTTGCAGGATTGAGTAATATAGCTTACGCGGCGTTACCATCTTCAACCGCAGGCACAATTGCTTTCTCTATTCCTAAAGGTATGCGGGCTGGCGTTTATACCGGATACTTGCAATTGAAAGATAATGCGGGAGCAGAGAGTGCACTGTATTCGTTTGAATTTACCGTAAACTTGTCTTCCGATTATATCATTACCAAGTTTGACGATGTAATTGCTTGTGACAATAGCAGCTATCGCTTTGTTTCGTATCAGTGGTATAAAAACGGAGTGAAGATAGATGGAGCTACTAAGCAATTTTACAACGATCTGTCCGGTTTGGTTGGCACTTATATGTTGCAGGTTACTACAACAGATGGAAATACCTTCTTATCATGTCCTAAGACCTTTAATATAACAAAGAAAAGTGTTAAGGTGTTCCCGAATCCGGTACAAGCTAACCAATCTTGTTCTGTTCAGATGGTAGGTTTTAATGAAAGTGAATTGCAAAATGCAACTATATCAGTATATGACATAATGGGTGTTTGTGCATATAAGTCATCTACAGTAACTAACTTGAATACGCTGAAGTTGCCTTCGGAACAAGCTTATGTTGGTCATGTGGTTACTTCGAATGGACAAGAGTATTTGTTTAAAATTATAGTACAGAAATAGTATTTCTGTACTATAATCAAAGAATCATTATATGCAAAGATTTAAGATGTGTATCTCATTGAGAAAGCTGCGACTATTATTTGTTTTAATATGTACGGTTAGCGCTGGATTATTGTATAGTCAGGAAGAATACCTTCATTTTAATGTTGGATCAGGACTTCATGATTTATCATCTGATGCATTGAATGGAGGAAAATCTATGAAATTTAATTATTCAATCAATGCTTGCTATAGTTATTTTTTCCCTTCTCGGTTGGGGCTCTATGCTGAACGTCACTGGGGTATACAAACGGGGATCGGTTTACAATCATTCGGATTGGTTTCCACTCAGAATGGGTTGTCGGAAACTCCGGATATTGATACGGACGGAGATAATTATACTTTCCGAATCAAGTACAATAACTGGAAGGAGGAGCAGCAACTGCTTTATGTTACAATACCCGTAGCATTACAGTATAAGGTTGGTCTTGGAGTAGGACATAAGTTGATAACTTCTGTCGGATTAAAGTTAGCACTTCCGGTGATTCATAAATACAAAGCGGAAGGAGGTAAGTTTTCGACAACCGGATATTATGAAAAATGGAATCTGGAACTTTATGATTTGCCTCAGCATGGCTTTTCGACTTTTACAGGTAAAAGTACCGGCAATTTATTTGTACGTCCAACACTCTTTACTTCTGCCGATATAGGAGATCTTATAAAAATATCGAAGTTTGTCGATTTATACATAGGAGCTTATGTAGATTATGGCTTAACAAATACCCTAAAGTTGACAGATAAACATTGGACTGGAACCTATAAAGGACTATTTGCATCTTCAGAAATCTCATCTGTAAAACCGATTGCTTTTGGAATAAAAATGGGAGTTTATATTAACTCTATTTCAATAATTAAGCGGATTAAGCAAGGTAGATGGGAGTAAAGTGTTTCAATAAATGATTAAAGTAAAAAAACAAATTAAATAATTTTATATGAAAAAAGTACTAATCATATGGTTTGCTATCTGTATCTGTTTTTATTTGAAAGGACAGGATACCGGATCATATATTCATTTCAATATGGGTGAAGGTACGCATCAGTTGGGTTACAAATTGACTGACGGCAATAAGACAACAGCGCTAGGGTATACCGCCAATTTTGCATACAGCTACTTTTTCTTGTCTCAATTCGGGCTGCAAACCGGACTCGGACTGCAAACCTTCAATTCCAGTTCAACATTGAATGGTTTGTTTGTTTCTCCCGATGTGGATACTGATGGAGATGCTTATGATTTGAGAATGAATATGAAGGGCTGGAAAGAAAAGCAAAGTGTGGCATATCTTGATATACCATTACAGTTGCAGATGAAAAGTAATCTCAGTTCAAAAGTTAAACTGTTGACTTCTGTTGGTGTAAAATATTCAATACCTGTTTATAAGCACTATGAAGTGACAGAAGGACAAATGACAACGACGGGTTACTATAGTAAATGGAATCTGGAACTTTACGATTTACCGCAGCATGGATTTACGACTATAACAGAACGCTATAAAGGATCAATTAATCTGAAACCGGTTTGTTTGGCTATAATGGATGTTGGAGGATTAATCCGGTTGTCGGGTGCAGCTGAGTTGTACATTGGAGCTTATGCCAATTACGGGCTGACGAATATGATGTCGCACGATGGTAAGCTGTTGTATCAACATGATGGAGTGTATAACGGAGTTGCGAATTCGACAATAGCGTCAAATGAAAAACAGTTATCTGCAGGAGCTAAAATAGGTATTTATTTCAATATCGGACGAATGAAACCGAAGATCAAGCCTGTATTGATTGACACCTTGACCGATACGGATAAAGATGGGGTGCCCGACTTCCGTGATAAATGCCCGGGAACTCCTGCTGAAGCCCGTGGAATGGTGGATAAGAATGGTTGCCCGTTTGATACGGATGGCGACGGAGTTCCTGATTATTTAGATAAATGTCCGGGAACTCCTGTTGAGGCCCGTGGGATGGTGGATAAAAACGGTTGCCCGTTGGATTCAGATGGCGATGGTGTACCTGATCATCTGGATAAATGCCCCAATACTCCACCCGAAGCAAAAGGTTTTGTTGATAAGAACGGATGTCCATTGGATTCGGATGGTGACGGCGTTCCTGATTATCTGGATAAATGCCCTAATACTCCATTGGCGGCCAAAGGTATGGTTGATAAAAATGGATGCTTGCTTGATATCGATGGTGATGGAATTCCGGATTATCTGGATAAATGCCCTACAATTCCAGGGGTAGCTGCCAATAATGGTTGCCCGGAAATTAAACCGGAAGTAAAGAGGTTGTTCAAAAAAGCAATGCAAGGCATTCAATTTGAATCAGGAAAAGCTATCATTAAACCTGTTTCTTTCTCAATACTAAATGATATTGCTACTGTTCTTGTCAATAACCCAACCTATTTAATCGAGGTTCAGGGACATTGTGATAATACAGGGAATCCTCAGCATAATCTGATTCTGTCGAATGACAGAGCTTTGTCTGTTAAAATGTATTTAGTTGGTAAAGGAGTCGAAGAGAGACGAATGACTTCGAAAGGATATGGAGATACAATGCCAATAGCTGATAATAAAGTTGCATGGGGCAGGGCATTGAATAGGCGGGTTGAGTTTATTGTTTCGTTTGAAAAAGTGGAATCTGCTAATTGAATAAAGGGACTATCTATTCTATTTGTGGCATAATATGGATATTCTAAGTTTAGAAAAGATAAATGCACGATTTGAGAAAGTGCTTGATATAATAAAAAAAAGAAGAGCAATCTCAAATTCATCGATTAGCATCAATAATGTAGCGCGATTTTCAACAGGTACTGTTATAACAGGCATATTAGTTTGTGCGGATAATTGTTATTTTGACGGGCAAATAAATGGAGAACTTGAAGCAATAAACAAACTTGTTTTAGGCGAAAATTCAGAAGTGGTCGGTACTGTTTATGCCGGAGATTTAATGGTTAAAGGTAAAATTAGAGGAAATGTAATAGTCAATAATAAAGCCATTTATTGTAGTACTTCTACTATTATAGCTGAGAGTTTACAAACAAATCTTCTGATAGTTGAAAATGGAGCGGTGTTAAATATAAATAATCTATCTATGCAATTAGACAAAGTTGATGCATCGTTGTGTGCGTGCGAATATGAGCACAATTCAATGACAAATAGCAGGACTAAGAAGAAAAGGACAGAAAAACATGATAATCTAAAAATTAACTCAGAAGCAAAATATTCGAATAAAAACGATGATGTTTTATTGTTTCAGTTCTTTCAGAATAAAGAAAATAACTCAAAATAAAAATGATAAATATGGAAAAATCTTTTATTATTCCCAGTGTTTTCGAAGAAAATTCGATGATGTTTTCGAAAGTAGCAGATAACTTTATTGACGGAATCCGATTGGTAAACTTTAAGGGTAAGGATTATATTATAGGAAATCTGGCATTGAAGGAAGGAAGTGCACCTCACAAGCTAATTAATAGTTCTCCGGACGATATCGATTATCAACTCTTGGGCTTGACAGCTATGTTGATAGCATCCTTAGGTACTTATTCTAAATTGGTGGTTACAATTGGTTTCCCGAATACAACTTTCCCTTTATATCGAAATGGAGCGGAGAAATTTTTTCGAGGAAATCATCTAATCTCTTTTGATGGTAGAACCTACGGTAAAAACGAAACAGAGAAGATTGAAATTAGTGTTCAAGATATTGATGTCTTGACAGAAATAGAAGGGTGTTGTAAATCTGTTATAAGTACTTTTAACGAAACAGAAGACTTCTTTATTGCCAGCCTAGGGTTTGGAACGTTTGAATTAGGGCTTCATATAACCAGTGGTATTGTTAATCGCACGGCTTACAGTTCAAAAGGAATTTCGTATGCGGTAAACTTGCTCGAAAATGAACTAAACAAAGAGCATTATTTAAATTTGCTCACCGAACAGCAAATCGAGCGTGCTTTTCAGCGTGGGTCAATAGTGGCCAACCGGAAGCGGATTGATATTACAAATATCAGAACCCGGGCATTACAAAGTTATTATTCGGAGGTTATATCTCCTTCTATTCGAAAGAAATTCAACGACGAAGATTATATAAATACAAAAAAAATATATTTAGCTGGTGGGGGTGCGATGTATGATGAATTGGTTGCCTTATTTAAGGCCGAATTTCAGGATATTCTGGAGGTAATTGTCTTCCCTGATCCATATATGTGCGCTTCGAAAGGTTATTGTTTGAATTCGTTGGAAAAGGCAGATAAACTAGCAGATACCGAAAAAGATGAACGGGTGGTTTACGTTGGTATTGACTTGGGTAATTCAAACACTGCAGTGGTAGTAAATACTGTTGGGTAGTTTATTAATGACGATGGTTAATCTGATTTCAATTAATGTATTGTACTGGCTTTTTCATTAAGAAAAGTAGAATTATGTATTGTTGAAAGATAGAAAAATAGTAGCTATTTATTAAATCTAAAATTTATGAATATTGATCAGTTAATTGAAAAACGGAAGAAGGAAATTAGAGAATTGAACAAATTTCGAGCCTATATGCAGGTGTTGAAAGAAAATGTAGGGTTAACAGACGAAACAATTCATGAGATGCTGCTCAAAATAAGTTGTCGCATCTCGCAATGTGAGAGTAATGTCAGAGATTATAAAAAACAAGCTGAAAATATTTAGCAAAACATTGAGCGTGGCAATATAGAAAGAGCTTTTTTGTTGTTTTCGCTCGAAATATAATTTACAATAATGTATAAATATCTTCAAATCACAGAAAATTTGCAGGAAATGATGATAATGGTTAAGTCCTTACCTGCGCATACTCTTGTTTTTGATACAAGGAGTAACTTAGTGGATATGAATCAATCTGCTAAGAATTTGTTTAAGGTAGATAGTGTGCGGGATTTTAACAATAAGCAGGATGAAGTGTTTCTTACGCCCGATTATATTAAAATAATTATTCGTGAGCTGAAACAAGGGAAAATGATCCGTTACGCAAGGACCATATTGAAGTATGCTGACGATACTTTGGCAATTGTTGAATTATGTGCTTGTATGATTAATGGATATCGGGATTTATTTCTTTTTCAGTTGTTTGAAGTCTCTGTTTCATCGAGTTCTGGTTTTGTGCCTTTTATTTCCGATATGAGTGATAATGCTAATTTGGAAACTACTGCTTGCCACCGGTTAAATAGGTCGCAGAACTCCGAAAGTGCTTTTGTTGCGCCAGAAAGAAGTAAAATAAAAGAGCGTCGGAGTCAACGATCAATAGGATGTGAATCTACACGATTGGAAAAAGCCAGATATAGAAAATTGACAAAAATTGAGATAGTCGTTTGTAAACTTATGAATCTCAATTTTTCTATACCGGATATAGCAATTGCAACAAATAAAACAAATATTGCTATTCGCGTGATTATACGTAGATTGGAGGAAAAACAAAAACTAAATTCAAAAACGGATTCAATCTTGGATTGTAAGAATGTACCTGTAAATTGACCGTATAAGATAAACTGGTGTAATCTTTTGTATTATACAATTAAGAACTAGAAATCTATTTATTAAAACAATAAAGAAGGTAGGCTGGTGAGTCTAATTAGTTGGTAAACTAAATGTAAATACTTTTAAATAATAAATATGAATACATTATCTGTTATTGATCCTCAACATGACGAGGTGTTTTTTGATGCGAAATCTATTGGTTTGGCAATAGTAAATTCCGAGTTAAGTTCTAATGCACACGGCTTGTTGAAAAGTACTTTAAAAAATCCAACTGTTATATTAGAAGAAACAAGTGGAAGACGGAATTATGTGTTTCTAACAAAAAATTCAGATATATATACAGCTAATGTGATATTTAAAGACAGTATTTTGTCTGTCGAAGGTTTGGATATTGAAATGAAAAGAGAAGAATTAGTTAAATTAAATAATAGAAGTAAAGTCATCTATAAAAGACTTGGATAACTATTTTGTTTTTCAAAAACATTCTACACACATGATTGTCTGAAACGTATCCTACTAGCATTTGGAATTTAGAGAAAACAAAGCTTTTTCAAATGAAAACCTACTAAAAAGTGATGTCTTGTTATTCAGATGTGATATAGTTCTGTTTACAGAAATGAATAAATTAATTAAACCCCATTTTTTCAGTGTGGTATTCTCAAATCATAACCCTATTTTCCAGACAAGACACCCGATGCCTGAATAATAGCCGCTATTTCAATGGCATCATTTTTATTCGTGCTGTATGAGGTTCTGATTTTATAGTATGAATCTTCTTCGATCACCGAAACCAGAACAGACAGAATCGATTGAATTCTATCTGCCAATTGCTGCGATTTAAACCTCGCTTTAAAGACCCCTAACTGGACACAATACTTGCCATTATCATTTCGGATTATCATCTCTTTCGAATCTCCTTTGTATGATTGAACAAAATTCTGCAACAATAAATTATCCAGATTTACATTATTGG
>Ga0302165_10000315_pt1 | contig 18651 bp, 16 predicted proteins | sample I_Fen_E3_2_FD_193499 | JGI IMG/M metagenome (GOLD analysis project Ga0302165, IMG submission 193499) | Peat permafrost microbial communities from Stordalen Mire near Abisko, Sweden - I_Fen_E3_2 | ecosystem: Environmental > Terrestrial > Soil > Wetlands > Permafrost | place: Sweden: Abisko...
TTCCGCACTTGCACCAAATAAATTCAGGATAGGATCCAAAAATACAAGTCCTAAAATAGTTACAATTGATGAAAGTATAATTGTAAGCACAAAAGCATTTCCTATAATCTTTTCTGCCTGCTTTTCCTTCTTCTGTCCTAATTTTATGGAGACTACTGCAGCGGCTCCAGCACCAACAAGCATTCCAACACCCATAATTATGTTGGTAATAGGGAATGTTATTGCGACACCTGAAAGTGCCAGTGATCCAACACCTCTACCTATAAATATTCTATCTACAATACTGTATAAAGCATTAACGAGCATACCTATAACAGCAGGTATAGAAAACTTTAACAGAAGTTTTCCTACACTTTCAGTTTCTAATTCTTTTGATTTATTCATATTCTATTTCCTCATTTCATATTAAAAAATTACTTGAGACCACAAAATTAGACTATGTGGTCATTAGTATGATTACATAGTCTAAATATATAAATATAATGTACTACACTAAAATACTTTATTCATATTTTTGTAAAGCATTAAGATTAGTTTCATAATGTTTAGCCTCATAAGCGTTTCTTATATAAGAATAATACAGATTTAATTTTATTGCAAATTTAGTATAAAAAGCGATATATGAACATTTTATGTAAATAAAGAGGTTTATAATTAACTGTTTATGTATAAAAAATATTGAATTTATAATTATTATGTTAAATTAATTATTTTTATATTAACGTATATATAATATTGTTAGTCGTATACAGGAAAGGTACAAGTATGATTTTGGGCAGATAACAAAATGATTTCCCAATCTATTCATGGTTACAACTCGCTAAAATTATCAGAATGTTAACATCTTGCAGAATATTATCAAAATGTGATAATATATTAATTGTTTTGTTGTATTTTTAAAATTTTACGTAAAATATATTAATATTATAAAAAAACAGCATATTAAAACAGGATTTTTGACGAATAGATTAACTAAATAGGAGGATGTTATGAACATTTTTAAGAAAAAATCAGTAGATCAAATACTGGAAGGTATACAGAAGACGGCTTTAAAGAAAAATCTTAAAGCTAAAGACATAGCTGCATTTGGTATTGGAGCAGTTGTAGGAGTAGGTATATTTGTTGCTACAGGAGAAGGGGCACATTTAGCAGGGCCAGCAGTAATTATTTCATTTATTATAGCAGGAATAGTAGCTTGCCTTTGTGCGCTATGTTATTGTGAACTTTCAACCATGTTTCCTGTCGCGGGAAGTACATATTCTTATTCATACATAGTATTTGGAGAAATAATTGCAATGGTAATTGGATGGTGTCTTACTGCAGAATACTTAGTTGCTTGTAGTGCTGTTGCATCAGGATGGTCAGGTACATTTGTTGGTATATTAAATTCAATAGGAATAACACTGCCAACAGCCTTTATTGCATCACCAAGTAAAGGTGGAATAGTAGATTTACCAGCAATATTAATAATTGCAATAATAACTTACCTCTTATATTATGGTATGAAGGAAAGTGCAAAAGTTAATAATATAATTGTAGGAATAAAAATAGCTATAATTATTATATTTGTAATTCTTGGAGTATCACATATAAATCCATCAAACTATCAACCTTTTGCACCACATGGATTTAGTGGGATTTTTGCAGCAACTGCTACTATATTTTTTTCTTTCATTGGTTTTGATGCTATATCTACAGCAGCAGAAGAAGCTGAAAATCCTGGTAGAGATATTCCACGAGGACTAATAATTTGTTTAATAGCAGTTACAGTGCTTTATGTTTCTGTTGCCTTTGTACTTACAGGAATGGTTCCTTATCAAGAAATAATTTCAGAAAATGCAGTACCAGGGGCTTTAGCAAGAGTAGGTATAAACTGGGGAGCAGCTTTAGTTGGAACAGGAGCTATACTTGGAATGATTTCTACTATAATGGTAGTACTTTATGGTCAAGTTAGAGTATTTATGGTTATGTCAAGAGATGGACTTTTACCAAAATTATTTTCGAAGGTACATCCTACGCATAATACACCATATATTTCAACTATAATAACTGGAGCTATAGCAGCAATAATAGCTGGATTTTTACCACTAGATATTATTGTACAATTTTTAAGCATAGGAACATTATTAAGTTTTATAGCTGTATCTGTTGCTGTTATAGTACTTAGAAAAACTATGCCAAATTTCAAGAGAATCTTTAAAGCTCCTGGAGTACCGTTTACTCCGATAATAGCTATAATATGTTGCATAGTTTTATTAAGTAGGTTACAAATGAAAACTTGGATAGGTTTTTTAGTTTGGCTTGTTATAGGACTTTTAGTATACTTTTTTTATGGAAGAAAACACAGTATCCTTCAAAATGAAGAAACTCCAGAGGATTCTGACAAGGCTGTGTAAAGTTATTCTTAGCTTCAGATGGAGTTTCCTTAATAGGAATACAATTCTCCAACTGAAATTTAGAAGAACTTATCCACTCAATGGGATAAAGTTAAAATAACAGGTGATTTGAAATATTAGTCTAAAGTAGAAAATATATTTTTGATATTTTTTACTTTAGACTTTTTTCGCATGTACAATTTATTTGTAGATTAGGATTGAATTATGAACCAATTTACTGTGAGGCGAATAATATAATATGTAGAGTGTTTACTAATAACTTTAATAGATTATTATGAAGCAGGTGCATGGAAATGGGGATTGCATTTAATCAAATTAAATTGAATATAAAACGAGGATATTATAGATATATTGGTTCAGGTTCTGGTAGGAAAGTGTTTGATTTGGAAAATGGATATGTAGTTAAAGTAGCAAAAAATAAAGCGGGAATTGCACAAAATAAGTCTGAGTATAAAATTTCATCTATTGATAATTCCGATTTATTTGCAAAAGTCACACAAGCTTCAAATGACTTTGAATTACTAATAATGCAAAAAGCAGATAATATATATAATATTTCATATGTATGGAAGTATTTTAACGTTACAAGTAAAAGGCAACTATTTAAATCAAAAGAACTACAAAATATTAAGAGGAGATATGATTTATTATTAGGTGATTTTGCTAGGAGAAGTAGCTGGGGAATGATTAATGGAAGGCCTGTGATTATTGATTACGGTTTTACAAGAGAAGTTAAGGACAGATATTATTATTAGAAATAAATTGTCTTCATAAAATCTTTATATAAATTTTGTAAAATAAGGTTATAAAATTTATATGGAGGTATTAATTATGAATATGACTCATTACATGTCGTTACTTGCAGATAATCAACCTTGGAATTTAATTATTTTTATGGCTATACCAGTTATTTGTGCTGAAGCTCTGACAATCTCAGAATTTTTTATACTATTTAATAAAACTAAAAGTGGTGGATTAAGAACGTTCAACAAAATTGTTGGTATTTTTGATGGATTCTTCTTCACAGGTATTTTTATTTATCTATTGTCTACAGCAGTTATTCCATTAACTAGTTCTGGAGGATGGCACGGTATAATAGATGTATTAGCTGTTGGTTTCTATTTACTTGGAGCTGTTTTTCTTCTTCCTCTCTCTTTAATGGAGCTTGGAATAATCTTTAAGAAGAAAACTTCAGAAGAAAAAATAAAAATTCACTTTATTCTTATCAGTGGATTCCTAGTTGTTGCACATATTGCAATGATTTTTGGAATGGTAAATCCTGAACTTATAAGCAATATGCCAAACATGCCAATTATGTAATAAATAAATTGTTTATATATGTTCTAAAATATTATTTAAATTTACTTTAAAATTAAGAGGTAGGATTTATTCCTATCTCTATTTCCATGTTATTAAAAATTAATATTAGTATTCTCCATATTTAGTATATATGATAAAAAACATAAAGTTCTATAAATGAAATATGAAATTTCAAGCGAAAATAAATAAAATATATATTATTGTACATATAAAATTCATAAGTTTATGCTAAGTTATTGAATATATGATAATGTAATATTAATGAAAATTATGTGGGGTGAAGTTTATGAATAATATTTTAATAATTGAAGATGAAAAAAGCGTATCTGAAATTCTGAAGGCATATCTTGAAAAAGAAGGATATGGAGTTTATTCTACTGAGAATGGATTAGATGGAATAGAGATATTTAGAAAAGAAAAAATTGATCTTGTTATTTTAGATTTGATGCTTCCAGATATTGATGGTGAAGAAGTTTGCAGGATACTTAGAAGAATATCAGATGTATATATTTTTATGCTAACTGCTAAAGGTACATTAAGTGATAAAATAGAAGGTTTAAATATAGGCGCAGATGAATATCTAACAAAACCTTTAAGTCCAAGAGAGCTTACTGCTCGTGTAAATGCTTTGTTTAGAAGAGTAGGTGGTGTGAAAGACAATGTTCTTTCAATTGATGATGATAAGTTGATAATTGATATTGATAAGAGGCTCTTTAAGTTAAATAAAGAAGAAGTGAATTTAACTCCAAATGAATTTGATATATTATATGCGTTAGCTTCAAATAGAGGAAAAGTATTTACAAGAGAAGCCATAATAGAAAGAGTTTTTGGTATTGATTTTGATGGATCAGATAGGATTGTTGATGTTCATATTAAGAATTTACGTAAGAAGATAGAAGAAGATAGCAGAGCACCACAATACATTGTTACTGTCACAAAAGTTGGTTACAAATTTGGTGATGTAAAATGAAGCAAAGTATTAGAGGGCGTTTAAGCATAATCATAATATCTTGTTCAGTAGTTGCTGTACTTTTATCTGCTTTAATAATCAATGTAACTATAAATAATACTTTCAATAAATATATGGAAGATATACAAAGTAAAAGAAATACAAGGCTGGTAGAATATTTTCAACAAGTTTATAAAAGGGATGGAAAGTGGGATAAAGCTTCTGGAGAAGAGATGATGCATGAAGCATATATGAGTAACTATTGTTTAACTCTTTTAGATGAAAACGAGAAAATTGTATGGGGAATGAATCATAATGACATAAAAGATAAAAGTTATACAATGATGCATAGTGGTACTGAAGAAGGAGTTTATACTAGTAATACTTTTGATATAAATGTAAATGGTAAAACAGTGGGTCAAATTCTAGTTGGCCAGTATGGACCAGTTTTACTTTCAAAGGAAGATATAAGTTTTAAGACAGAGATTAATAAGGGTATTGTATTTAGTGGTGTATTAACACTCGCAATAGTAGCAATAATAAGTTTGATTTTATCAAAACAATTTTCTAAGCCTATTAAAGAAGTTTCAAATACTTCTTTAAATTTATCAAGGGGAAATTATGATTCTAGATCAAATATAAAAAGCAACATTACGGAAATTACAAATTTAACACAGAGTATAAATTCTTTAGGTGAAAAACTAAACAGTCAGGATTTACTTCGAAAACGGCTTATTTCAGATATATCACACGAGATAAGAACTCCTCTTAATGTATTGCAAAATAATTTAGAAGCAATGATAGATGGGATAATACCTATAACTCCTGATAAACTTAATAACTTAAATGATGAAGTAATAAGGTTTGGAAAGCTTTTAAACAATTTAAATGCTTTAAAGGAAATTGAGTCAGATGAAATAGCTCTTAATTTAGGATTAGTTAATATGGAGGAACTTCTTTCAATTGTGATTAGCGACTTTTCTATTGCTGCTGATGAAAAAAATATAGAATTAATTATTAATAAAGAAGAGAATAAGGATTTTATAGTACTAGGTGATTATGATAACTTAAAACAAGTATTTATAAATCTAATATCTAATGGAATTAAATTCACTAATGCTAATGGAACAGTATGGATTAATCTTAGTAGTGACATAAATTCTATTATGATTCAAATTAAAGACAATGGTATTGGTATTAAAAAAGAAGATTTGTCTTTTATTTTTGAAAGAATGTATCGTGGCGATAAAAGCAGAGAAAAAATTCAAGGTAGTGGTATAGGTCTTACTATAGTGAAGAGAATATTAACACTACATTCTGCAACTATTGATGTAGAAAGTAAGGAGAATAAGGGAACTACATTTACAGTATGTATACGTAAAAACAATAAAATTATATAGAATACCTAATAAAATAGTACGGAAAAATTTCTGTGCTATTTTTAATATCCTCACAAAATCTTCATAACTTTTTATTATACTTATTTATATAAATAATGAATTAAGATTAAAATACATTACTGATAAAATAAATCACAGTAATTTAGTGGAGGGAAATATGAGTATTAAAAGAGAAATTATTAAAGTTTATGACATGACATGTACGACATGTGAAAATAGAGTGGAAAGAGCATTAAAGAAAGTTAATGGAGTAGTAAATGCAATGGCTAGCTATAGTGTTCAGGAAGTAACTGTTGAATATGATAGTGAGATTTGCACAAAAGAACAGTTAAATGAAGCTATTAAGAAAGCTGGTTACAGTACTAAAAGTTCGAATAATATTAAATTTGCAGGATTTTTTATTGTAGTTGCAGCTATTTTATTACTTGGTAATTCTACATCAGGTTTTGATATGAATGCTAAGTTAAATAATGCATCTTATATAGTGTTATTTGCTGTTGGTATGCTTACGTCTATTCACTGTGTTGGTATGTGTGGAGGAATAATGCTTACACAAAGTTTATCTATAAACAATATTTTAAAGGAAAAGCAAAATAAATTTAAGACTTTAATGCCTGCAATTTTATATAATGCTGGAAGAGTAACTTCGTATACAATTATTGGTGGTATTGTAGGAGCTTTAGGTTCTGTACTATCATTATCACTTAATATAAAAGCAGGACTTCAAATTTTTGCTGGATTATTTATGGTAATAATGGGATTAAATATGGCTGGAGTCTCTATATTTAGAAAGTTTAATATTAAATTGCCATGGTATTCATGTAAAGTGAAAAACAAACCTAAAGCTCCTTTCTTAGTTGGAATGTTAAATGGATTAATGCCTTGTGGACCACTACAAACAATGCAACTTTATGCATTAGGTACTGGTAGTGCTGCAACTGGAGCTTTATCAATGTTTATATTTTCTTTAGGAACAGTTCCTTTAATGCTTGTATTTGGAGCAATATCAGGTTTCTTAAGCAAAGGTTACACCAAACAACTTTTAAAATTTAGTGGGTTCTTAGTAATAATACTTGGAATAATAATGGGAAACAGAGGTCTTGCCCTTGCAGGAGTTGGAGTTCCGAGTGTTAGTACATTAACACAAAGTTTTTCAGGTAGTGAAGCTCAAGCTACTACTGCAAATATAGCTAAGCCAACTATAGAAAATGGAGTTCAAATAATAAAAATGACTGCAGATAATAACGGTTATACTCCTAATGCTTTTTATGTTCAAAAAGGAATGCCTGTAAAGTGGATAATTACAGGAAGTCAGCTTAATTCTTGTAATAATGAAGTAGTAGTACCATCTTTGAATATACAGAAAACTTTAAAGTCTGGTGAAAATATAATAGAATTTACACCAAAAGATAAAGACATAAACTTTAGCTGTTGGATGGGAATGATAAGAGGAGTAATAAAAGTTACAGATAATGTTGATTCTGTAGATACATCAAAAGCAGATTCATCAATTCCAGAACCAAGTAGTGGAATGAGTTGTTGCACAGGTGGAGCTGCAAGTAGTGCGACACAAACTCCAAGTATATATGGTGATGATTTAAGTAAAGTTTCTACTGATAGATTAATAAAGAAAGCTAATAAGTCATTAGATACTCAAAGTTTAAGCATAAAAGGAACTGGCCATGAGTTTGAACCTCTTGTAATAGTAGTAGAAAAAGGATTAAAAACAAAACTTTCTTTAGATCTTAATTCATTTGACAATGTTGATAAGAACTTTTCTATAATAAATTCAGATATTGGAAGTGTAGTAAGTAACTTTAAAGGTAAAAAAGGCATTGTAGATGTGGAATTTAATATACAAAACAGTGGAACGTATCTCATTGTTCAAAATAATGCAGTTGTAGCTGGTATTGAAGTTACAGATTCATTAGAAAATGTTAACTTAGAAGAAGTCCGTAAAAAATTTATAGAATTATGATACTTTGTTGTGAAATAAAGATGAGAGAATATAAAATTAATTTATGCAAATAATAGTATAGATTAATTTTTAAGGAGGCATACTTATGGACGAAAATCCTATGTTTTGTTATCAGTGTGAGCAAACTGCAGGGGGAAAAGGATGTACTAAAATGGGTGTGTGTGGAAAGACACCAGAAATAGCTAATCTTCAAGATTTACTTATATATCAAGTGAAGGGAATAAGTTGTTATGCTAAGGAGCTTATTGAAAAGGGAGAAGAAATAGAAAAGGACATTGTTAGTTTTGTAGAAAATTCTTTGTTTACAACGCTTACTAATGTTAATTTTGATGCAGAAGTTCATGTGGAAATGTTAAAAGAATCTCAAAAAATAAAAGAAAACTTGAGAGATAGAGTAGGTGCTGATAAAGATTTCCCAGAACAAGCAACTTATAATTTAAGTGAAGCTAAGGATGAAATGCTTAAGGATTCAAAAAGAGCTGGAATTATGTTTGATCAAGATTTAGATGCTGATGTAAGATCACTTAGACAAACGATAGTTTATGGATTAAAAGGTATAAGTGCATATGGACACCAAGCAAGATGTTTAGGGTATTATGATGATCAAGTTGATAATTTTTATTTTAGAGGATTAGAATGTGCAACAAATGATAAATTAAGTGTTGAAGAGTTAATTGGAATGACTATGAGAACTGGTGATATGAGTGTGGCTATAATGAAGAAATTAGATGAAGCTAACACTGAAAAATATAATAATCCAAGTCCTCATAAAGTTAATGTAAATATTGAAAAAGGACCATTTATCATTGTTTCTGGTCATGATTTAAGAGATTTAGAAATGTTATTAGAACAAACTGAAGGAAAAGGAATTAACATATATACTCATGGTGAAATGCTACCTAGTCATGGTTATCCTGGACTTAAAAAATATAAACACCTTGTAGGTAATTATGGTGGTGCTTGGCAGGATCAACAAAAAGAATTTGATGGCATACCAGGCTGTATGTTAATGACTACAAATTGTTTGATGAGACCTAGAGAAACATATAAAGATAGAATTTTTACAACAAGTGTAGTTGGATGGGACGGAGTTAAATATATTTCAGCGGATAAAGATGGTTATAAAGATTTTTCACCAATTATAGAAAAAGCATTAGAGCTGGGTGGGTTTAAAGAAAGTGAAGAACCAAAAGAAATTCTTGTTGGTTTTGGTCATAATGCAACCTTAAGCCATGCAGGAGCAATTGTTAATGCAGTTAAGGAAGGTAAAATCAGACATTTCTTCTTAATAGGTGGATGTGATGGTGCAAGACCAGGAAGAAGTTATTTTACAGAAATTGCACAAAAGGTTCCAGAAGATTGCGTTATTCTTACACTTGCATGTGGAAAATATAGATTTAACAAATTAGACTTTGGGGAAGTTGCTGGACTTCCAAGATTATTAGATGTAGGTCAATGTAATGATGCATATTCAGCAGTGAGAATCGCAACAGCACTTGCAGATGCTTTTGATACAGACGTAAATGGATTGCCATTATCAATAATCTTATCATGGTATGAACAAAAAGCAGTCGCAGATCTTTTAGCATTGCTTTCATTAGGAGTAAAAGGAATTTTCCTTGGACCGTCACTTCCAGCATTTGTAAGCCCTAATGTATTACAATATTTAGTCGATACATTTAACTTACAAGCCATAAGTGAACCTGATGAAGATTTAAAAACCTGTTTACAACAAGGAATATAAATTTGGATAAAAACATGTTTATTAGCCAAGAATAAATTCATTTTATATGGTAATTCTAAAAATATAGAAGGAGTGATTTTATGACTAATAAACGCAAAACTACAAAAAAGCAAATGGCTTCACTTGGATTGAAAAAAACTGAAAGTGGTGATTACACTTATATAAATCCAGAAGATAAAACAGGATCATATAAACCTGTTAGAAATAAGAGTAATATGTAAATTAATGAACTGCCTCATAAATGAATGTAAAATTCGGTTGAGGCAGTTTTACTATTTTTAAAAATTAATTTTAAATTAGTAACGTATGTTACAGAAAAATTTAAAGGTATATAGTAAACTTTAAATTGTTGAAGTTAAGAAATAACAACAATAAATTATTAAATTCATATAGGTGTTAATTAATATTCTATACTCAATTTAATTATAAACAATTAAATTGTAGAGTGTTTTTGAAACTTATATATTAAAATATTTAAAGAAAATTAGGAGGACATAATATGTCAATGTTTTGTTATCAATGTCAAGAAACAGTAGGTTGTACTGGTTGTACTAAAGTGGGAGTTTGCGGTAAAGATGAATATGTAGCAAAGGCTCAAGATTTATTAATATATGTAACTAAAGGACTAGCTATAGTAAGTACTGAAGGAAGAAAAGTTGGAGTTGTAGATGGTACTGTAGATAAATATATAACAGAAAATTTATTTACAACAATTACAAATGCAAATTTTGATAGAGATTCTATTTTAGATAGAGTAAGAGAAACTTTAAAATTAAGAGAAATTTTAAAAGCTAAAGTTGTTAAAGCTGGTGGAAAAGTTGGAGACGTTAAAGTAAATGGTGGTTTCTTCAAAAAAATATTTGGAATGCAAACTACAGAAATGATAATGCCAGATGCAGCAGCTTGGACAGCTGATAATACAATAGAATTTGATGCTAAGGCTGAAAAAGTTGGAGTACTTTCAACAGAAAATGAAGATATAAGAAGCTTAAGAGAACTTATTACTTATGGATTAAAGGGATTATCTGCTTATATGAAGCATGCTATGAATTTAAACTATAACAATGAAGAGGTTCATGGATTTATGGCAAAGGCATTAGCAGCTACATTAGATGATAGTTTATCACTTGATGAATTAGTAGCTTTATCATTAGAAGCTGGTAAATTTGGTGTAGATGGTATGGCATTACTTGATAAAGCTAATACTGAAAGTTATGGACATCCTGAAATAACAACTGTAGATATTGGGGTTAGAAAGAATCCAGGAATACTAATTTCAGGACATGATTTAAAAGACTTAGAAATGTTATTAGAGCAAACAGAAGGAACAGGAGTAGATGTATATACTCATGGAGAAATGCTTGCAGGGCAATACTATCCAAAATTCAAGAAATATAAGCATTTTGCAGGAAACTATGGTAATGCATGGTGGAAGCAAAAAGAAGAATTTGAAAAATTTAATGGTCCAATACTTATGACTACAAACTGTATAGTTATTCCTAAGGATTCTTACAAAGATAGATTATTTACAACAGGTGCCACTGGAATGCCAGGATGTCCTCATATAGAAGCTAATTTTAAAGGAACAAAAAATTTCTCTAGAATTATAGAAATGGCTAAAAAATGTAGTGCACCTACTGAAATAGAAAAAGGACAAATAATCGGTGGATTTGCTCATAACCAAGTTTTAGCACTTGCAGACAAAGTTGTAGATGCTGTTAAAACTGGAGCTATAAAGAGATTCTTTGTAATGGCTGGTTGTGACGGAAGAGCTAAGTCAAGAAACTACTATACTGATTTTGCAGAAAAATTACCAAAGGATACAGTAATATTAACAGCAGGTTGTGCAAAATATAAATATAACAAATTAAACTTAGGTGATATTGGTGGAATTCCAAGAGTATTAGATGCAGGACAATGTAATGATTCATATTCATTAGTTGTTATAGCACTTAAACTTAAAGAAGTATTTGAATTAGATGATATTAATAAATTACCTATATCATACAACATAGCTTGGTATGAGCAAAAAGCTGTAATAGTGTTATTATCATTATTACACTTAGGTGTTAAAAAGATTCACTTAGGACCAACACTTCCAGCATTCCTCTCACCAAATGTTGCTAAAGTATTAATAGATAACTTTGGTATTGGTGGAATAACTAATGTAGAAGATGATATGAAAATGTTTATGGAAAGCTAATTTTAAAATAATGCTAAATACTCAAAGAACAATTTAATTGATCTAAAGGATGTACCAGAAGAGGTTAAGAGTCAATTAACTATTTTAGCAGTAGAAACAGTAGAAGATGTACTTCGTGAGACTTTAGGAATATCATTACCTAGAGTAGAGAATAGATTTAAGATTAATGGATCTACTGAATCAACTTTTAATGCAAATTAAATATAACATAACATCAAATAGCCCTCATCTTTAAGTTAAGATGGGGGCTATTATAATAAGGAGATAATAGATTTACTATTTCAAATGGAACGATTTTCCTTGTTGATGAATATCATGGTATTTGAAAGGAGATGGTTAAAAAATGGCTTTAGAAAGAAATGATTATTACAGAGACTTACGTGATGTAGAAGATCAATGCAAAAAATACTTATATTTTCACATTGTTTTAACAATGACAGATGGAAGTAAAGTTGATGGAATTATTGAAAATGCAGATAAGGATGGCATTACCATGTTAGTCGGTGAGGAGGTAATGGAGCAAGAAAATCCAAATCAACCTGATGAACAACGACAATATCATGATTATGGTCGTCCAAGAAGATTCAGACACTTTAGACGTAGAAGATTTCCAATTGGTAATTTAGCTGAATTAGCGTTATTACCTTACATTGCACCACCGTTGTATCCTTACTATCCTTATTATTAAGAGATACCTAATAATAGAGGGACAACAGAATTGTTGGCTTTTATTAGCAATTCCAATATTAGCTGATTAATTAAATATAGGCAGATAGTTTTGATAATAAAATATAGTTAAAATAATTTATTCAAATGCTGTATTACTCTGAAATGAATGATACAGCAGTTTTAATTATATGAAAGAAAAGAACCAGGCAAAGAATTAATATACTACTATAAAAAATGTCGAGTAGAGAAGTGAAATCATGCAGAGTACTTGTGAAGTATTTAAACATATTGTATACTATTAGTGTTCATAAGGGCGTAATTGACACATATTAATGCATTGCAAGTCAACATACTGATTTAAAAAGATGGTTTGGATTAAATAATGAGACTCATATAGAGCTCAGCTGTAATTGACTCTTTTTTTATTGCTGAGTATAGCGTGTGATGCAATTTTTTAGTATACGGAGGAAGAATAGATGGGAATTGTACAATTATCATTAATTGCATTAGGACTTTCAATGGATGCATCTGCTGTATCCATATGTAAAGGACTGAAAATGAAGAAGATAGACTACAAATACATGTTGCTTATAGCAATATTTTTTGGGGGATTTCAGGCACTCATGCCACTTTTAGGTTGGCTACTGGGGAAAAATTTTGAAGGTTATATTACTAGATTTGATCATTGGATAGCTTTTGCTTTACTTGCTTTTATAGGCTGGCAAATGATAGCTAATTCTTTTAAATCAGAGGAGATAGATGAAAGTTCAATTAGTTATGACATAAAAGAGATATTTATATTAGCAATTGCAACAAGTATAGATGCTTTGGCAGTAGGAATTACTTTTGCATTTCTACAAACCAATATCTGGAGTGCAATGATATTGATTGGAGCAACGACATTTGTATGTTCCATAATTGGTGTTTTTGTTGGTAATAGTTTTGGGATAAAGTATAAGAATAAAGCAGAACTTATTGGTGGAATTATTTTGATTTTAATGGGATTAAAGATATTGTTAGAACATCTTGGGATTTTATAAGAAAAGATTCCTGAGAACATACGGATATTGGATTGCTTATAAATATTAAATAATGAATTAAATAAAGGCCAAGCAATTAAAAAAGAACAATAGAAAATACAAAGAAACCTAACATAGAGATTAAATTTAACATTATCTCTATAGTTGGGTTTCTTTATTAACTATAAATATATCTCATTAATATTTAAAATTAAAAGATGAAGTTGGAGATATGACTAACTCAATGAAAGTAATGCAAGAATTTCTAGGAAACATGATTAAAAGTTTAAAAATTTATAATTTAAGCAATTATTACTTGTATACATTTTTCTTCTACTAAATAGATATGTTTATCCATAGAATACTTAGTCTATATGCTTTTAGGTCCTCAATGTAGTTAATTACAGTGAAGGGCCTTCATTTGATTATATTTAGCAGTTATGAGAATGTTTTTATCAGAATGAAGTTATAGTTAATATTAGGAAATTAAATTTGTGCTAGGTATAGATACAAATATTCTTGGTCATTACATGATATATTTAATACATATTATGCATGTAATTAAAATTACCATAGTTAAAACAGCTTACAATTGATTCAATTATTATAAGGATATATAAATATGTATGACCATCATTCTGCTCCAAAAGATATAGTTGTTTTTCCATATTTTTACGAATTAGTAACTTGAGAAAACTTTAAAGAATAAGTAGAACGCTTTGAATTAGTAGTAAGTTTATTCAAATTTTCATTAATTTCATGAATATCTTCACTACTAATATCTCCTTTTATTTTCTTGTAGAGTAATTCCTTTACCATTTCAATTTTCATATCCAACACTCTTTCATCATCTAATATTACCATATTGTACCTCCTCGTAATAATTTAAAGTTTTACTTAATATTTAGGTTAAATCAAATTTTGATTAATTTCAATAGATTTAATGAAATTTTTACATTTAATTATATTTTTTAACATTTATATGGGTATGAGCATATAGTCAAATAATTAGCACATATCTAATTCAGTTGCCTTATTTAATTTTTTTGTCTAAAAATAAGTAATAGTTCAGAGCAATCAATAATAAATTTTATCTGTTATTCTTTTTGTAATTAAGAATCCAAATGTTATGAGCATGTTTGAATTTGCTCGATTAAGTAGTGCTTTTGAAATTGAAAAATAAATATAAAAATAAATAAGCATAGTATTATATTATTTAGAAATGGATTTGTGGTATTTTTTTATGTGTATAATTCTAAAGTATTTAGTCTACCTTTTTTTAACTTTTCTTTAAGATTTTATGTACATAAACTTAACAATTTGGTTGTATTATATGAAGAGAGAGATTGGAAAGGTTGTATATACGAGGAATATAATTAAAATTAATACTAATATTTAGTATAACAGAGGGGTTATTATGATAAAAGAAATTAAAGAATTAGAAATAAGAACTACAGTTACACCAAAAGATAAAGAAGTGCTAAGTATGGCAGTGGATGGAATAAAGGGATGGAACTTTAATCCTATAGTAGTAGTTACAAATGGGATAGAAGATTATTATTTTATATGTAAAGTGAAAACAATAATAGAAAATTTAAAAATGAAGACGGCAAAAGTATATATAAAGATTCAAGAAGGAAGCAATCCAAGATTATTAGCAATAGAAGAAATATCATAGAAAAACTAATGGTGTATATCACACTTTTAGTTGTTAATGTATAGATTTAACAACTTATGGTAGGGTTAATATAAAAATAATAGTGCCTTAAAGCATTTTAAAATGTTACGCGCTGTATGATAGTCAATAGTGGAGGCGTATGGGTAAAAAACCACAAAATTTGCCGTTAATTAATGTAAGTTTGACGAAATTCAATTACAAACATAAAAAGGATGGTGAAAAGCTATGACTCCAAAAGAACTAACTCAAAAGACAATCAAGGATATAATTAAAAGAAGAAGAAAAGCTCAAACTGAATTTAATGCATATCAAAGTGATCAAACTGTTAAAAAAATGAGAAATTGGAGTGTCAGAGTTGGAGGATGTAGATGGTAATAGTTAGAATATAAATTTAAGTATTAAAGAATAAAAAAGGTTGATAGGGATAAATCAAGCTACCAGTTTTAGGTGGCTTGATTTATTGTAGCTTAAATACCACCTGCCACGTGTGGTCCTGATTATATGTCCACTACATACTATAGCAAGCATTAGTCTAAGTTCTTTAGGTAAGTTGTTGAATATTTCATCGTTTAATATTATATTTTGGTATGCTTATGATGCCTTTCTCACTGCTTCTGTAGCAACGACTATTAGTTATTTAGCTCCAAGAGAAGTGGATAGGTTTTTAAAATCAAATAAAGCCTGTACAGCTTTTCTATTCTAAATTCACTTAGATTTCCATTTTCAGACATGTACATTCCTAATCTAACTGATTCTTTTAATTCATCAATGATTCTAAAAGAACGGTTTTTATTTATTTCAACTATTATTAAACGCATAGAATTTGAACCAATATCAACAACGCCTATTTTTCTCATTATAAACATCCTGCATTAAATTTTAGCATTTAAGCTAATATTAAGTTTATTATATAGTATTTGATTTTTTATTTGTTTTCAAGCAACTAAATGGAATTTGATGGAAAGTAATGTTAATAAGATGTAAAAGATAAGTTAAACTTTGAATAATAGTAAAAATATGGTTAAATATTGTTGAATTTGGTAATTAGGTGTTGTATTATAATGGCAAGTCTATTATTTGTTATGAGGGGTATAGTTGATGAAAAAAATTTTTGAAGTAGTAGCGTCTATAGATATAGGATCCAATTATTTAAGACTAATAATTGCTCAAATTAATATTGATGGAAGTATTAATGTATTAGAGGAATTAGTTAAAACAACTAATATAGGTAAGGATACTTTTTCAAAAGGGAGAATTGCAGTTTCAACTATTAGAGAAACTTGTGAAACTTTAAAGGGTTTTACAATACTAATGAAAGAATATAAAGTAAAGAATTATAAAGCAGTGGCAACAAGTGGTATTCGTGAGGCAGAAAATAGAGAATATATTATAGAACAAATTAGACTTGCTAGCGGAATGAGAGTAAAAATTATAAATAGTGCAGAAGAAAGATTTTATATCTATAAAGATTTAAGAAACTATTATACTAGTGAAGGCTCAAGAGTACTAAAAGAATCAATTATAGTAAATATAACATCTGGTGGCATAGAAGTTTCCACTTATGAAAAGGGAAAATTAATGTTTACAGAATATTTAAAGTTAGGTCCCTCAAGACTTAGAGAAGTTTTAGGTGATTTAGAAACAAAGATAATTAGTTTTCCAAGTATAATGGAAGAATTCTTAGAAAGTAAAATGTATTTGTTAAAATCAAAAATAAAGGAAATGAATATAAAAAATTTTATTGGATTAGGCGGAGAATTAAATACTATTTTACAATTATGCAAAGGCAAGGAGAAGGATTTCATTAGACGTGAAGATATAGTTAGATTTTACAATGATATTTGTAACAAGACTAATGAACAAATTGTAGATGCTTATAAAATACCAATAAAAAAAGCAGAATTATTATTACCATCTATAATTATTTTAAACTATTTTCTTAAAATTACTAATACTAAAGGAATATATGCTCCTAAAGCGTCCTTAAGATATGGTATTTTATGTGATATATCAGATGACTTATTTCATAAGGAAAGAAAAAATGAATCTTTAGATGACATAATTAATTCAGTTTGGTATATTGCTCTTAAATATGGAGTTGATGAAAAACATGGAAAGCAGATTGAAAAAATAGCACTTTCAATATTTGATCAAACAAAAAAATTACATAAATTAGGAGATAGAGAAAGGCTATATTTGCAAGTGGCTTCAATACTTCATGATAGTGGTAATTATGTTAGCTTCAGTGATCATGAAATACATTCTTATAACATAATAATAACTCAAAGTATAATGGGACTTTCAGATAGTGAGGTTATTTTAATAGCTAATATAGTAAGATACCATATAAATGAACTTCCTAATTATAACTATGGAAGTTATCAAAGGTTAAGCAATGAAGATAAAATTACAGTATCCAAGCTCACTGCTATTTTAAAAATTGCAGAATCACTAGATATATCCCATAAGCAAAAAATAGCTGATATTAATATAGTAAATTCTCAGGATAAATTATTGCTTAAGATTTACTCACAAAAAGATAATTTACTAGAACAGTGGAGCTTCATGAATAGTAGAGAGTTTTTCCAAGAAGTAATGGGTATAGAACTAGAAATAAAAGCACAATAGGGGGATAAATGAAAAATGCAAAAGGATTATAGTCTACCTAAATATTTTATAAATAGAGAACTGAGTTGGCTTGAATTTAATGAAAGAGTGCTAGAGGAAGCTAAAGATAACAATAATCCTCTTTTTGAAAGATTAAAATTTGCTTCAATAGCAAGCTCAAATGTAGATGAGTTTTTTATGACTAGAGTTGCAACTTTAAAAGGTATTGCAGTTGCAAAAATTAAAAAATTAGATCCTGCTGGTCTAACTCCAAAGGAACAGTTAAAAAAAATATCTTTAAGAGTTCATAAGATGGTATATGATCAATATAGCTGTTATAATCGTTCATTAAAACAAAGCTTAAAAAAGGAAGACATAATTTTTTTAAAACCTAATGATTTAAATAATGAGCAAAAACAATATATAGATGATTATTATTTAAAAAACATATATCCTGTGCTAACTCCTATGTTGGTTGATAAAAGTAGGCCTTTTCCTTTAGTTTTAAATAAAACTTTAAATTTAGCAGTGCTTTTAAAAGAAAAAGGAAAAAAGGACAGTAATGTATTTGGCACAATTCAAATACCATCAGTATTAGAGAGATTTATAAAAATTCCTAATGAAAGCAGTAAAAGAACTTTTATATTCTTAGAAGATATTATAAAAATGAATATAAATAATTTATTTA